>OFRG01000129.1_pt1 | contig 32364 bp, 45 predicted proteins | sample 1543071 | NCBI WGS metagenome assembly OFRG01 (sample SAMN07774222, study PRJEB24372) | wastewater metagenome | isolation source: WWTP Verbania (Effluent) | place: Italy: Verbania | collected 2015-12
ATCTCGTCACAGATAAATGCTCTGGCGTTCCGCATCGTCATCTGCGGCCAATCCTTCTGGAAGAACTCGCTGTCCCGTACAAAACCGTAGACACCAGTGTTAACCGCAGGCCATGCCTGCGAACGGCATTCGTGGACTTCTTCCGGGCAGCAATGTTCCCACTTCGAGACGCGTCCACTGATGCGGGGACCGATGGTTGTCCAAGATGAAAACTGGGTCAGCGTGACTTCCTCGTTCCCACTGGGGAGCATTGCTGCGAAGAACTTATTGGCGATCAATGTATCCGCATCAATAAAAACCCCGTGCGTGTAAGGGGCCAGGGGTGGCAGCTTCGGCTTTGAGTTATAGCCGCTGTTTCGTCCGCCGAGGAGGATGTGCGGGCGGACGATATCAATATGCTTGCAGGATTGATGCTCGGATATCTTACAGGCGATGTCATACCCAGCGTCGTCTAACGCCATGATGCAGACCGGCCCCTGGTAGTGCTTACGCAGTGAGTAGATACTGACCACCAATTGCGGCCAATAAGAACGTCCGTGGATGCTGTAGATGACGCCTGCGTTAGTCACTTGTCTGCTCCCTCAACCGGCTTGTCCAGCAACCCCCGTTGCAACCACCTATGTGAAACCACTCGCCAACCTAAATTGAACATACCAACTTTATGTATCGTCCGACCGGAGCGTTTGGCACAATACCATATGAACCCGTCTTGGGATGGCACTGGCATCTTACAATCCTCGACAGTGCGGTCACACATTTTAGCGACAAGTTGCGTGAAGGAGGTCTCGAAAAACGCGCACCTTGAGATGATGCGAGGATGACAGACTCGTCCATCTGGTTCACCGCGAAGATTGAGCGGCTCTGTTCCTTCAAACAACGGCAGCAGACTTTTGAAATCGTCGACCCACTGATCTAGTTCCATCATCTGGTCGCCGGGCTTAGTGTAGCCCCAACCTGGAGCAACGATGGAATAATCGTTAGTGAGCCAACGAGGGTCAATCCAATCATCGTTTCCCGTAGCCGCGACGTCAGTGTCAATCTTGAGCCAATAAGGGGTTTTGACATGATTGGCCGCGACATGAATGAATCCGCTGAGCATCTTGGCTCGCTGCCCACTGCCCCATTTGCCGGTCCCTTGGTCTTCGTAGGTCACCGCTGCCCAGGGCCAGCGGACGAGCGTTACGTTGCCCCAACCGGGCTGTCCGAGCGGGTGTAGGCTGCCGAGTACTTCCGCCTCGGCGACCTGCCAGCGGTCGTAGAATACGACGAAGTCCCGCTTCATCAACGATGGTTTGTGCGCAAACCACGTCGGTAGGGTCAGTCGAAGCTGACCGACGGTCTTGGTATCGACGCCGAGGACAACGGAGAAATCATTCATGGCATTCGTAACGATTGATTGGTGCAGACATCGACGGATGAATGTAAGTAACCGGGATGCCCAAGCGTTCCGCAATAGCGATTTCCGCCTGCACGCCCTTTGATTCTGTCCAGCCTTCGAGCTGTAAGACATACATCGCCTTACAACAGGCCAGGACCGCTTCGTCGTACTGCTGCCAGAAGTCGAAGCCTAACGGTAAGTCCCCGGTGAGAGCGATAGGGTGCGTGTGAGAAATTGGCGAGAAGATGTGATCGCCTAATCGCATGAAGTGAGCCGCGTGCCGGTTCACTTCCTCGAAACGCTGCTGACGAACAGCCGGGTCCGGATGCGAATATGGGACGGCGAGATAGATTAGTGTCTTCATGTTGAATGTGACAAGCACCAAGCATAAACGGAGTCGTGGTAGTCCTTATTTCGCCCCGTGCCGAATTGTGATCTGATCAAGCAGATATTACTGAATGCAAGTTGCAACGAATCTTGTGTGCATCCACCGATTTGCCATGCTGCGAACATGGCTGCTGTTGGGCCGCGATGACCGCCCATCTGGCAATGGCAGAGCAACGGAAACGCATTGGAACGATCCACGATGTTGACGATGTCGCTAAGTGCCAACATGTAAGTGTTGTCGGCTGCCTGCGCGTCCTTCTTGGCAAGGCGGAAGTACATCGCCTGCCAATTCACCTGCTCCAGATTCGCCCAGTAGAGATTCCGCCCCCGGCGACGACTGAAGCTGTGTGCAACGTTAATGATCGATTTCGCTTGCGGCAACTCCAGCGGGCTTTGCCAGTTGCCCCAGTAGATTTGATCGGTGAGTTTGTGAATCATGACAGCACACAGTAAGGAGAGTCCATTTGTCTCTGGACAATGACCAGACCCGTTTGTAGCAACTCGACATCGACCTTACCGCCGACCGACAGGCGAACGATATCGTCGTGGCGAACTTCGCCGCCGCGATCGGGCCAGTAATCTTCAAGCATCCAGCCTGGCTGAAGCACCTGGAATTGGTGGGCGACCAACGACGCGACCGTGTGAATACCACCGGGGAGAAGAGTCTTTTCAAGATACTGCGAACCGATCACCTCGATAATTCGCACGCAACCTTCCAGCACCTGGAATCGATTCGCGCGTTCTTTGTGCCAGTGAAAGCTGCAGTAGCCCCCAGCTTCCAGGACTAGCTGATGCCGGGAGAAGAACTCCGTTTCGATGATTGGCTGGGTACGACCCCAGACTTTCGTTTCCCAGCTCTTTCTCATTTCTTCTTCTCCGGGAGACGCATCAAGAAGTGCCAGACGTCATGCGACGGTTTTCGCGGGGCGCACTTGCATAGCCGGGGGAAAGTGTTGACCACGCGGAAGCCCTGCGACCGCAGAAACAGATGTCCGGGATGTCTTGCTTCGCACAAATCGACCGTTACCCGCTGCTTGTTGACGCTACCCCTCCGCAGATGATCGATAACATACGATGCGACTCCACACCGCCGGAACTTCGGCAGCGTGACAAGTTGCGAGATGTCGAAGCTGAATTTCCGACTTTCGATGATGGCGAAGCCGAGGGGCTCGTTGTCATATCGCGATTCCGCGACCAGACAGAGCGTTTCCTGGGAGTACAACGCGTGAAGATAGTCTTCGGGAATCAACGGGAAACGGTAGGCGGTCTCTGACGCCTCCATAACCCAACCGTCGGCTTCCGTCATAGGACGAAGCCTCACGTCGATACGAGTAGTCGTCATTTGCGTTCCCTGCATACTGACCCCCTCGAAGAAAACGGCGCGACGCATCGTACTTATCTACACAAACGATGCGTCGCGCAATGGTCTGTCCAATTCCAAAACTTCTGCCTATGTATGTTCTCTCTTGGTCCGTTACCGCCCCGGAGCAGGTCTGCTATCTAACCGTATCCTGATGCTTTCTGAAAGGGACGTCGGGGCGTCCTCAGCAGTCGAACACCAGGATTTCGTGAGCAACGGCAAACAGCAACAGGCCGGTAACAACAGCGAACAATATCAAAGCAACATCGCCGCTCATGTTTCGCCTCAGCTTGTTCTTCTGGTATCATCACTATTCGACTTCTTAAATCGAAACGTCGTAGCCGTCATTTCGTGATCTTTTTGTCGTCGTACCAACCCGACAAATCTGGAACGGCTTCGATGTCCTTGCATGCCACTTCCACCGCGCGTTCAAATGGGACGTGCAGGAAGGCTCGCAATCCACTGGCTTGGTTACAGTTATAGATACGGACGCCGAATCGTTCAAACACACCACCATCCCGCATCCGGCAGAGCCAGTCGTTCACAACCGCAAAGTGTTGATTGTTGCTTCGGGCAGCTTTAACGTCTCTTGCCTGGGCGAAGCTGTATCCGGCTTCCGGGGTCATGTAGAAATCGACGCCGAGCAAGAAGATGGTCCCCGCACCGAGATAGCGAAGTAGTCGCATCCCTAGCAGCATCGTGCAGACCGTCTTATCCTCTTTCGTCTCGGCGACACCCTCGTCGTGGTTGCCCCAGGCTGCTTCGGTATCTGTGAAGAAGGATTCGTCCGGTCGCATCCACGACCGTCGACCGAAACCCCAGGTGTTCGGCATCGATATCGTTCCGCCGGGGAGAGGCTTCCATTCTTTCTCTCCGACCTTCCGTCGCAACGTTCCCCGACCCCGCTTCTTGAACTTTTTGTTCGGGACGAACTTCATGATGCCGGGGTCGAGCCAGATGCAATGCGAGAACTTGAGGGGCGGGTCGCTGCAAACGAACGCCTGCGGGCGCACGCGGGCTCCCGCCACGTTGTTGACGGCCATCGTCCAGCAGCCTCGCCGCTGGAGCAATTCTAGGGGCTGCTGAGCTGTTGAGGGACCGCCGCATAGTAGAAACGCGGGTCGCCCAGCCAGGAGCCCACGCAGGGCGTGTGTGGGCGTGTGGGTGCGGTCGTGGACTACAAGCTGGTCCTGCCATTCCTGAGCGAATTTGGGGGCGTCCGGGGCCAGCCGTTTGTGGCAGCCTTCGCAGGTGGGGACGCCGTCAAGATACTGGGGGACGCATTGTCCGTAGACGGAACAGGCTAAAAAGCCCTGACCATCCTTAGCCGTCTGACCGTTGGCGTTTCCACGGTAGATGCATGGAAGAACCGGGCTTGCTACAGAATCGATCACGCCTTGCACTCCCGCAACGGCTTCAGTCCAACCGAGGGGCAGTATGGTCGGTTTTAGTTCCCGCTGCCAGAGCCCTTGTTACGGTTCCGCAAAGACTTCGACAGCGTCCTTGACGCGGAACACGCGGTAGGGTGCAGTGCCGGGGTGTTCCGGATGGTCGTAGAACCAATCGTGTCCGAAGCAATACGCTTTGACGTCGCCGGGCGTGAGCAGGTAGCCCGCCCCAGGGGCGCAGGGGGAGCAGAAATCACAGAGGGTGTAGAACGGCGATTTGATAATGAAGATGTCACCATCGTCGACCGAGTTTTGGACGGCTTTGTAACCATCCTTGTCGAGGCTAAAGCTGTCGACTTCGATGTCCAGATCGTCGTCATCTTCTCCTAGTTCCTGGTAGTCGGGCTCGGCTTCGTCCGCCCATGCCTGCAGCACTTCGTGCTGGTGGATGACGCCGAAACGGATGCCCGTTGCTTTGTCGATGTTCGTTTCGCCGCTACCGTAGTCAATCGACACGATATTTCTCCTCTTCGATTTCTATTGGTGGGTCGCTTTCCTGCCACAGACATTCTGGGCAGGAGTATTCGCGGATAATCCCGTAAATATCAAATCCGACAATCAGGAGCACGCACTCGGCGTTGCAGTGGGGACAGTTCATGCCAATCGATCTTCGTGGTGTTTCATCGGAACAAATTCAATCATCCGTCCGTTATCGTCGTTGCAGGTGAAAAACCCGCTGATGTGTTTTCCCTTCCGGCGCGTGCAGGCCGAGATGCTGAAGAATGTGTCGGCGTAGCCGGTGGCGTAGCACGTTAGCCGTAGATTCGTACCACGAATCGGGCAGTTGACCACCTTGGCAAATGGTCCCAGGCAGTCGAATGGACCACCTGGGGCGAAGCCTATCGCCCCGTTGGCGAAGGTGAATTGTTCGCGAGCTATGAATCGCTGTCCCATGTTTCATCCTCCTTTAGGATGAGCTGCTGTCTACATCGTAGACAGCCTCCCTGGTGGTATCAATCAACTCAAATTCCCAATTCGCACCCTGCGTGTCAGGGTAGGTCATCAGCACATCGCCCATTGCTGCAGATTCCGTTTCGGCGATCACAACGGCGTTGCGATTCTCCCAGGTTTGAAAGCGACCATGCCAACGGTAGCGTGCGATGAATGTACGAAGCATGGTTAGTTCACTCGCTTGATGGTGACGACTTCGCCGTTGATGAGAAACATCTTATGGTCGCCGACCTTGGGAAGGTGGTATTCCTCCTTCACCTCGTCGGCTGGACGCTTGCAGAAACATTTCCCGCCGAGATCGTAAATCTCGTAGTCCCACGTTTCGCGACTCGCGAGGACAGACAGGCAGGCTTCAAAAATCGGGTTTGGCGTGAGCATGGTAATCCTGTTATAGCAGGGGTGGAAGGAATCGTTAGAGCTTGGCAGCCTGAGCTTCGCGGACCTTCCGGCGAGCGGTTTCGGCTTCGTAGGCTTCCTGCTCGCGGACCAGCTTGGCATCCTGCCGGGCTTCGCGGATTTCCTTTTCGCGGAACGCGACCCGCTTGTCGAATTCACGGCTGTGGTGGTCGCGAGGGGCGACCGTGAGGGGCAGGGGCAGCTTGACCAGCTCGCCGTAAGTCGTCCAGGCGTAGCCCGTGGTCAGGTCGACTTCGCGGATGGGCGTTTTGATTTCCTTCCCGTCCGCACCGATCAACCGCATCCCGCCGTGGTAGGCGGTGCCGGGGACGCCGGTGACCTTCAGCGTTGCGTTGGCGGGGACTTCGACCAGCCGCTTGGCGGCTTCGTTTTCGATCATATCGGCGAAAATCTGCATCGTAGAATCCTTAGAGAATTGTCAAAGAAGTGGCGGGGCGTAAAACAACGAAGCGGTCGAACTTGATGTGCGTCCGTCCGCTACTTTCGATGATCGCGACCGTCCCAATCTTCGTTTCGTCGAAGCGGACGGTTTGCCCTACTTCGAGCAGGCGTCCAGTCTTGTCTCGCATTTCAGAATCCTTGGTCGGCTGCCATCTTCAAGGCGGTGGGAACCGAACCCACCGCGACCCGCCTGGGCGGGTTTCGGCTTATTCGTCGTGCAATCCGGCGGCGCACTCGTCCGCGTACTCCTGGACCGCGAGGTAATAGTCCAGCTCGAAGCTTTGCCCTTCGTAGTGGTCGCGGGGGCCGCGTTCTTCGTCGAAGGCGGCTTCCAGGTCGGTGAAGTTGATCGTTGGCATGGCGGCTTTTCCTTGGCTGGGGTGTCGTTTCCAGGCTCGTTGCCCGGTACAACTAGTATAGCGTCGTCGCGAGGAAATGCGCACGCGGAATCGGAATTATTTCAAGATTCTTTCCCTTCCCCTCTGGCGGGGGATCGAAGATTTCTTTTCGGATTCCCGTGCGCAATTCGTAGCGTGGTCGCTATACTATCTATACGGGCGATGCGCCCGCCACGAACACGCCGCAGGAACCAGATTATGAACTGCCCTTATTGCCTCACGCCAGCAAAAGAAGTCCGAGGAACCATCAACGGTATCGCCCCAGTGAAAGGTGTGGGCTGTGAGTTTTGCGACCCTGATACGGAACCGCTAAGGCTGGCCATCACTGGATATCCGTTCCTGTGGATTGTCGAAGAAGCCAGCCCCACCGACGAACCTTTCACCGGGTTTATGGTAGTCGACAGTCGCTGTGGAAATCTTGGTACGGTTATCAACTCGCTGACGTCTCTCGACTACCTTGTTGAAAACGGGGCCGAGGCTTGGCTCAATAGCCATTTCAACGGGATGGGTAAGTAGCATGCAAACCGCCGCCGAAATCCTGAACGAGTACCTGCACCGCATCGCGGGTTTTTGCGACACTGAGCGGTGTCATTCCCTCGAACGCCTCATCCTCAACCACGGGAGGGCGTTCGAGCCGAGCATTCCGCTACCGGGGTGGATTGCGATGGGCGTCGAAAAGCAGTGCTATATGAACGCCACGAAGTTGGTGCTCGCGGGCGGGTTGGCAAAAGGCTTCGTCTACGTCGAGGGCTTCGCCATCTCGCAAAACCTGTTCAACCTGGGCGTTCCGATTGCGATGCAGCACGCCTGGGTCGCCGACAAGGACGGGAACGTCATCGACAACACCTGGGAAGCTGGGGCAGCCTACTTCGGCATCCCCTTCACGAAGAAGTATCTGTTCAAGCAGATGGATAAGACCGGGTACTATGGAATCTTCCCCGGTTTCGGGCGACCGACGATTCCGCCGAAAGCAATTCACAAATTTCCCAATTTGCGCAAACCCGCAAATTGACCTTTTGATCTAGCGAGGTAAGAATATGTTCACGATGACACAAAATCCGTATGACCCGCCTGCCATCCCAGCCGCTCCAAGTGCGGCAACCCCGTGGTTGGTCATGGTCTTGACAACCGTTTTGCTCTGCCTCGCCACTGGACTTGCCGGGTATTACATCGGCTACTTCCAGGCGTTCCAAGATCAAGTAATCAAGTGATCGCCGGGCCACTTCTTTAGCGGACATGCCTCCGTCGCCATCGCAACCTTCGCCGGGAGGTTGCATCCGCAAATCTTGCACCGCGAGCCTCGCTTATGCGGGCAATCATCGCAGATTGCTAGAGCAGCTTTCTTTTCCTCGGCGCTGCGTACCGGGAACCCAGCTGCCGCCCACTTGGCCGACGCACTGGCGAGTGTCTTTGCCTGCGTTATGAGAGATGGCGATTCGGGCAGCCCCTCAAACATCGGACCTACAGCCGCAAACCCATGTTCTGCATTCTCTTCGCAACTTGCGCCCGTTAAGTGTACATCAAACAAGTTGCATCCCGGCAAGAACGCACCGCCGTGGAAGATACTTAGTGCGATAGCCTCGAAAGGATCGCAAGTGTAATCAGCGGTGACCCACGTTCCCCAGTTATCAATGGTCGCGAAGTCATCGGCACTGGCTTCAAGCTTGAAATCGACACCAGGAGCCCCTGGTCCGCATACCATGCGAATCTTAATAGGCGTAGCACAGAAATTAGATGTTGTAGCAAGCCACTGACCCGCGTCATCATCGTAGACCAAGTCTACATTTGCACCCGGTTCAGGACCAACGCAGGCACAAAGAAAAAATTCAACCAGCTTAAGATTGATGACGCGAGGGAAGAAGCAGGGTACGGACCCTCCCCCGCATTGAATGCATCCACCGCAACAACATGGATATCCGGGCAACGATTAACCTCAACACGTTACTTGATACATTTCCCAACGGCACAATGTTTGATTCCACTTCGCGTCAAACGGAGCACCCTGTGTCCCCGCCCAACCTTTGGGATTGTAGATATCTACCCGACCAATCGCGCCGTCGAAAGGCGGGGGCGTGTCAGGAGTAAGGTCAGCGTTAAACATCGCAAAACCTTCAGGGAAGTCATACGGGATCGTCCCGCTTCCCATGAACGCACGCTGCGTAACCGATGTGACGATGTATTTGTCCTGCTCGACGTCCAGTACTGCTATCCCTGTACCGTCGCGTGCAGGCCACGGGAAGTGCCCCGCAAAGTCGTAAACTTGAATCTTATAACCGTCAGGACTGGGGTTTTGGACATCCTGCTGCGTCCCCCAATATCGCGTGACTTCAGCTTCCCACGAATCAGCCAGCGTCCCACAGTCGCCTCCGCTGGTCCGTTCCCGCTTCGTCGCCCGCGTGGTGAATTGGATAAACCCGGCTTTGGTTTGGCATTCGACAAGATTATAGCGATCTGAAATCACGTCCAGAATTGCTTTGAATTTCGCCGTCGTCAGGGCGCGTTTGAACAAGCCGAGCGGGTCGTAGACAATGATCTTCGGTCGCCCTTCTGGGCTGTCGAATTTCCCTTGTGGGTCTTGGATATCTCCCTGCGTGCCGTAGAACGACGTGATCTCAGCTTCGCCGCGAATGACGGTCGTTGACCCGCTACCCTCGGTGCCACTGCCGGGGCTGGAACCCATCGACGTTCCACCGCTGCTGGTTGTCCCACCGCCGCTACCGCTAGATACTCCCAACCCGGTCTTCATTGTCCCGTGAATCGTCCCAGCCTTGCTTTGACAAACAACGATGACGTACTTCCGTCGTACCGGGTTCCAAACTGCGAGTCCCTTGGCATCCTTCAGCCCACGACGGAAATTGTCCGTTGTGTCGTAAACCATCACCTTGTCTGGGGAGTTATTCTCGCTACTTTCATCCGTGTCCGGGTCATCGACCGGGTCGCGTCCCCACCAATAGTCGATGCGAGCTTTGGCTTTTTGCGACTCAATATCCGACAGCAGTGTGAATTCGATGAATCCGTCGACAATAAGATAGGTGGCGACGAAGGCTTCGCGTTGTAGGTGCCAGAAGGCAATCAGGCGGTCGCCCACGCGCAACGCGGACGTAGGCCGCAGAACGCGGCTGGTAGCGTAGGGCGCAAACTCCTCGGTGGTCTGCTCCTTCCACGTTGGGCTGATATCCAAAACGTAAGGACCGCCTTCATCATCCGTATCAGTCTGCCAGTGATTTCCGCCGAGGCTGTAGCGGGGAAGGCAATCATAAAGACCGATGGACGCATCCACCACGCGTGTGATTTCGACAACCCACTCCACGTGCCCCGGCATCCCAATCGGAGCACCGTGTGATTGACTGCTGTACTGACCACGATAACCACCCATGACTTGACGACAGGCGTCGTTGATGCGGTTGATATGTCCCGCACCAAGTGGACGATCACCCTTCGATTTGTCTGGATAGTTTTCGTACATCAGCTAAGGGGACGGAAGATGTTAATGAATGAGATACCACGATACATCGGGAGACCGTTACCGACTTCGTTCCCGGCTTTGTTCAGCCACGTCCGCCGCCAGCCTTTGCCGGGAACCCAAGAATGGTTATGACCGATGATAGTTCCGTTATCGTTGATGTTCTTCTCCTTGAACTTCATTTCCAGGGTGATCGGGTTGTTAATCACTTGTCCTGGACCGACACCCGCGAGTAACTGCTGACCTGGGATGGGGCGGACGTTACCGAATGCTCGCCACGAGTAAGATTCTGTATAGGACCATCCTTCAAACAGTAACGTCTCCGCCGGGGCGTTGAACAGCGGGGCGAACACGTCGGTGTTCACCTTTCCTAACGATTCTCGCAGACGTTCAATGATGCGGTCCCGAAATACCGTAAAGGGAATCCGGGGCCATTTGATTGTCCACTCAACCTCCGGAACTGTAACCACTATTGGGGCTGCCGCCGGGTTCTTAAGGTCTCGCGGGATGGGCTGACCGTTGGCATCGCTGGATGGGTCGTCCGCTCTAGGTTCTACGTTGCCGGGACCAGTGGTGTTGAGGAATTCGCCGCCACCCGTCGATGAGATTTCCAGGAAGGAGAATGGGTCGTTCTCGTCTTGCTTGGTTGTCTTGAAATCAATGTCGACCTTGACAATATCTCCGTAGGTTCCGGCGGTTGCGTTGGGGTCGAAGTTGAACAGGTCGATTGGCTTGCCATCAGTGAATGCCGCGAACTTCACGCGATCCGCGCGTAGTTGCGGGAAGCCTGCAACGGCGAAGCCTCCAGACAAGATAAGGTTTCCACCAATGTCCACCAAATTCGGCAGAGCCTCCTCTGCAAACGCCAGGAAGTTGCTCGACTTGATGAGATAGCTCCCTGTCGCCGACCCGTCTGTGACGCCGAGTTCACCTTCAAAGCCGAGGAATCGATACGGGATTCCACCAACGGTTGATAACCGCCATGTAGAGTCGTCACGCGGGTCACTACTCATTCGTCTAAGCCTCCGCCGTCCTTGACGGCTGCGATTAGTTCATCGGTTTTCTTTAGCTGCTCAACCTGCTGTGCCACTCCAAACTCTGCAATTTCGATCTGCTTGTCGACCTTATCGTTTTCACCGACCTTGAGCAGTTCATCCTGAAACTTCTTCCCGAAATCTGCGAAGCCGAACCGACCTGGGTCGAGGATCGCCTTCCAGGCAGGCCCATCCGGCTTGATTAGCTGGCCAGTCTTTTTGTCCATCTTGATATCAAGCGTCGTGCCAAAATCACCGTTCCGGAGCCTCTCCAGTTCCTTCTTCCGTTTGGCGATAGGGTCAAACGCTTCGCCGAGCTTGTCAAACTGCTTCTGGATATCTGGTCGCATCTTCAGGAGTTTGTTAACGTCCGGGGCTTCGCCGAGGAGACCCTCGCCAAAAGCTTTAGCGTTCAGCAACGGTCCCATCACCGTCTGCAGAATGATATTCTGCATATCCTCGCCCGCCATCATGCGGCGAATAGCGTTTGGTAAGTCCGCGAACATGTTGACAATAGCCTCGCCGACCTTGGCAAGTAATCCAATTTGCCATTGGATAAACTGGAACCACAGCTCACCGGCTTTCCGCAATCCGAAACCAATAGCCTGCGCCAAAAAGGGTCCGAGTCGTTCAAAGATGCTCGCCATGTACGAAATCGCGACGTTGACGATTCCGCCCATGTTGTTCCAAATCAATCTCCAGTTCTCAGCCAGGGCTGTAATCCATTCCATTGCCCCGGTCACGAAGTTGATAATTTTCTGCAGTGTACCGGCAGCAAAACTTTCAGCTCCTCCTTCAGCAAGACCGAACCACGCCAGCAATTTAGCGAACGGACCACCCAACGCAGCGTCAATAGCACCGCCGATTTGAATAAACATCGTTCGCACAGCGTTGTACAACCCTGCCCATGCTTGCCGGATAAGACCGATGTTTTGCATCCAGACTTCCTGGACGGCTTTCATATTGCTGACGACTTCAGCAAGCTTAATCATCAAACCAATCACCACACCGATACCAACCGCGACCGCACCCCAGCCTGTGAACAGCATCGCAATCGTGGTCTTTGCCAATTGCGTTCGCATCACCGCACCGAGAGCCGTCACCGCACCAATCACCATCGCGATCTTGACCGGGATGCCTCCCCACGCCTCGTTGAAATCCATCGCCATCTTAAACAAGACACCGCCGACTTGGACGATCTTGAGGGACACCTTGAGGATTTCAACCTGAATACGTGTGAACTGCTCCTTGATCGGAATCAATGCACGCCCAGTGGCTTCCTTTAGGTTCCCCATTTCCAGCGACAGTTTTTGCATCGCCGAGACGGTTTTGTTGGGATTTTCCTGGCCGCTGAGCACCTCCCAAATGATTGCTTGGGCAGCCGCAACGTCCCCGGTCTTCTGTAGCTGCTTGGCGAGTTTCTTCTGGGAGTCTGACATCTTAAAGCCCTGCCGTCCCAGCGTATTCATGCCCTTCGCTGGGTCGGCCAAGGCTTGCGCAATACCCTGGACCGTGTGGAACATATCACCGCCCCAGAACGATGAGATTTCATGGGAGGTGACCAAGATGCGTTTGAATTCGTCCTCGGTCTTGATGCCGTAGGTGATAAGTCCCGCCATCGCATTCTTGATTTCAGACGTATCGATGCCGAGTTCATCCATTGACAACGTCTCGGCTAACGCACTCATCTGTTCTTCGGTGAAGCCAGCAACGTTACCCACACCACGCAACGCGATACCGAGCTTCTTTTCCGCTGCGATTGCTTTTTCTGCCTCGGCAATGGATTCGTGAGCCAAACCCAGGAGACGAGAAATACCGAAGCCGATGCCGATCCCGCCGAGGATGCCCGCGATGTTGTCAGCGAGCTGTTGAGTAGCAGACAGGATTGCCGGTCCCGCTGCTTGCATGTCCGGGACAACTTGCGACGTATCAGCGCGGACGCCCAGATGGCAAAGAGCTAGTTCTAGACTCATGTTTTGGTTCCTCTTCGCCGGGCTCGCCGTTCTTCCCTGGCCTGTTTCTTCGCCGCTGCAGCCCCGTGCTGGGCCGCTGCCGCGTGCTTCGCCCGAATGGCGGCAGCTTTACTGACCCCCTTCACTTGCCCCTGAATTAGCTTCCCGTCCGCCGTCCGCCCCTTCATCGGTCCCGTGCCAACGTCCCCCACTGCCATCGGGCGACACCGTCCCAGGCGATGCCGCAACTTCTTGCAATCCGTCAGCCGCATGAATATCTGGTCGAGGGTCATCTCACCTACTTGCCTCGGTGTGTAGCCCCCGCCTCCGTTCCAGGGGTTGTCGGTCAGCACTCGAATCAGGTAAGGTGTCAGGCCGCATAACAGCCCGACCGTAAACTCCGCTTCTTGCTTATCGCCTACGTCATCGGAGTCACTGCCGAGGCTTAGCCAAAATTTGCTTGGGGAGCCGACAACCGTTCGATGTCATTCACGATTTCGATAATCGCCGCTTGTCCGCCGGGAGTCATGATGAACTTAGCGATCTCGTCTTTAGTCACACCGTCCTCGCGGAAGGCTGCCCAGACAAATGCAATCGAGCCTGCGATGTTGCCGCTGATCCACCACTGCGAATACGAGATGCGGACCTTGGGAATCGACGTCGCTCCGCTCAGCCGTTTGTACTCCTCTTCGCTGATCATCTTCCCGTCCAGCAACGCGCGGACGTAAACGCGGTAGGTGACGTCGGTTCGCTTCAGCTTCTCGGTCTGCTCGTCGCCCTGGAGGGCCAGGATTTCGTCAACCCTGGTCTTCAGTTCCGGGGTCAGTTTGATTTTCTTTTCGGCGTATGCGAACTTTGGCGGAAGGTTGTCGACGTCCCACTTCAGCACCTCGTCGAACCTTTGCTGGTAGAACGCCACGGGGTCTTCGGTGCCGGGGAGCAGATCGAGATTTGCTTTGAGTGTTTCGAGGTATTCTCGTTTGTATTGCTTGACGCATTCCCGCTCCACTTCTGCGAGTTCGGCAGCCCCCAAGGGACGAATACGACACTCTTTCCCAGCGATAACGATGGACCCTTCGCCTGCGCCCAACGCCCGTGCTACATCTTCCGGCATGACTAAAACCCCTGATACGCAATAACTGCCAACGCTGCGGACCCAACACCTGTGATAATTGCGAATGTAGATGCAATGAAAATGATCGGTGCATCTAATCCAAAGCGATCATACCGTCCGTGCTCCAGTATGAGCGACCCGGCTGCATACGCACATATCAATGATGCGATGCTGCTTAACACCGCCGCGAGTCCGCAAATGATACTAACGACGAGCCACATAGTAACACATTTGCCGGGGATTAGTAGGTCTTTCGTACCGCGAGACCCGATTCTACGAGAGCATCATTGAGAGAACGTCCCTCAATGAAAACAGCGGCGAGATACCGCCCAAAAGAATCACGCTTGTCGGAATCGTGTTTGTCTTTGACGGTTCTTACCGTCACCACGCGACCGCTCAGCCATTCCACCGTGAAGGACCGGGCTACTTTACCTTCTGGTGTCCGCATTTCAGGACAATCGATACCCAGGAGTCGTAGCTGAAGTTCGTGGTGGATATCAAAGCCGCAGTCCACCAGAGCGCAAAGAGTGTCGCCATCAATAACCCGCGTGATGATGGCTTGATACTCATACATGGCTCACGCCTGCCCCTTCTCCACTTGCACAAGTCTTGCCCGCAGTTCACCTAATGCTTCCACACATTTCATGCGGAGGGCTACTTCCGTGTCAATCCGCACTTCTAAGATTCGGATATGATCACTCATATCCTTAATTCGTTGTTGGTTCTGCGCGTCCTGCGCATCGAGACGCTTAATTGTCGCTTCGTATCCCTGCGTTGTTCGCATCCAATCGCGATCTTCCTCCACGATCTCAGCGGCGCGTTCAACAGCCTTGGCTTCACGAGAATCCTTCCGCAGCCGCAACAGAGCATCAACACCCTTAGTCGCCAACCATGTCAGAATCGCAATAGCGCCGCCGCCAGCGACGGTATTGATAATCTGATCTTGGTCCATCACGTTGTCCCTTCATCCGGGGGGTGTCGTTCACTCAGATCAGAGATTGTTTCTGCTAAGTGCCGCTGTACAATACAGTTGTCTTTCTCCTTGATTTTGCTATCTTTGCGCTGCCGAATGATAATAATTCCGAGTACAACATCGACAACGCCGAGTACAAAGACGGCCACAAGTAGATAGAGTTCCATAAGGGGTCAGCTCATTTGCTTTCTCTCGCATGCATTGTGATCTGCCCGCTTTGTTCCTCCTATCAATTACGTCGGGAGAGTGTACACCGGAGCCCCTGCTTGGCCAGGGCGATAATAGATACCGTCCGCTCCCCAACCCGCCGTCCAGCCAATCACTTCCTGGCTGTCCATGTCGACCATCAGGCTGAAGTCGTCGCACATGGCGCGGGGAAAAGCGAAGTACAGGTTCGGGGCTGCACTCCGGAGCCAGAGACCGACGGCGACGATGTCTTCGGGAACAAACAAATCGAATTGCTCGTCCTCGGTATCGTACTTCCCTTCGGTGCTGAAGGTAGCATCCTTGCGACCGGCTGCGCGGTTCGTGTAACCCTCACTGTCTGAATCGCCCCACTCCGACTTCGTGGCCAGGGTAGGGTTGACGGACCACTGAGTCGTCCGAGCGACTTGTTCGTCGTCGACAACCAGTTTGCCGGTACGTCCGGTTTGTGACGTTTCGCTCGACATGATTTATTGACCTTATAGTACCGAGCTAGACGAGCTGGAGCTACTGCTCGACGATGAGCTAGGGCTGCTGCTCGAAGAACTGCTGCTGGAAGAAGAACTGCTGGAGCTGGACAGCGAGCTGCTGGAGCTAGAGCTAGACGATCCGCTGGAAAGCGAACTGGACGATTGCGAGCTGCTGCTGGAGCTGGAGCTAGACGAGGCTTCGTCGTCGGTGCGACCTAGCACGTAGACGCTGTACGTGACGTCGCCGCCGTTAGCTGTGAGTTTGATACGATGACTGGAACCATCGGCGATGTCCAAACCACCTTCTTTTGGCTGCGATTTAAGGATGCAGCCCCCGGCACCAATCGCGCCTCCGGTGGCGACCGTATGCGTTCCGAGAGGGGTCCAGCCGTTGGTCACATCCGGGATCGCTTCCAGGTAGCCCACCACCCCATCTGCGTTCTCGTTGGTGATCAAGATAATGGCGAGGTTTTCCACCGCCATCGCTTGGCCGAGACTGTCGAGTCCAGCCCCCGCCCCGATGTCGAGTCCCGCGTAATCATACAGGTCAATGACCTGAGACGCTCCGTTTGTGAGTGTCTTGGACTGCCACTGCCAGCCGCGATTCGCGCGATTGACTTCGACGCCGTCTCGGATGGTCAGTGCAATAGCAGTGCCGATAGCGGCAGCAGCAGTCGTGGCATCGTTAAGAGTATTAACGATGTTTGCTTCGAGATTCACCCGGAGCTTTCCGGTCATGCTGCGAGTTGACATCGTTTCATCCTGTTAGCTGTTTGAGGTCGGTGCGAATCGTGTACTTCACCAACCACTTGTATTCGTCCGGTCCTTGCCGCATTCCAAACTCGTCGCCGGGTTGGCACAGGAATGCCCCAGGAATCGCTGTGGGGGGCACCGTGGGGCTGCCGCCAAACACTTCGCGTACCTGGGCGGCAAGGGCTGCCGCTAGTTCTTTGCCGCTCGTGGAGCCTGTAGTGCGGGCGAATACGTGAAACTCGATCTTCGTATCGCGTATTTCCCGAATCGCGTCTATTTCCTGCTTCTTACCAGACATCCGTATCGTTGGAACCGATGCCGGGAGGAGGTAGACACAATAAGGCCAAGGCTGCTGCGGACCCGCTTCTTGATCGTGGAGGACTGGGTATCGTCCTCGTTGTGATTCTGTCCAGTATGCTTTGAAGGAGGCTTCTAAAATCGATGCCCGCCAAACCTCTACGATGGCTGCTTCCAATCCTGCAGTGCCGTAAAAGGTAGGCATATCACTTCAGCGGTCCCGTCAGGATGCCGTAAATCGTCGTGTACATTTCCCAATACGTGCGGGTCAGGTAGCGGCGATCCAGCTTTGTGTCCGTTTCCAATCGGAAGCCGTAATCCAAGGGAGTCCCGACATACCCCGTAAACGTACCTGCTGGCTCTTCGATCACCTCACCGAATATCGTTTTCATCAGCTTAGTCGTTTCGGCTCGCGGGTACTCACCGGGGAGGCTTCGCTGCGTTACGACCACGTGTCCCTGTGCGTTCGTTCCGACGTCGACCGGGATGCTGATGTTTTCCACCACCTGCGACCGCAACATCTCTGTTGCGATCTTTACGCGATTCCCAATCGGAATCGCAATTTTGTTCTTGATGTTTTCGAGGTTTACTTCGTATGTGCTGCTGCCCTTCCCGCCCGAAGACTTCGCTTTTGCGCGTTTGGCGCGGGCGTTTAGGACAGCTTTGCTGGGCTTGATCGGCTTTGCCATGCTACCCGCCGTGGCGGGTCAGGTTTGAGACCCATTCATCCCAATCTTTCTCATAAACCGGCTGACTGTTGAAGACCCGGCTGCCGGGGTTCAACAGGTATTCACCTTGCATGCCGTCGACCGCCGCCTTCGATGGCAATGAGCCCTTGATCACCTCGGCTTCACCGCTGGCGACCAACTGACACATCTCGCGGACCAGGGTCTTCATGCGGTGCTTGTCGAGTTCACCCGGCTCGCACTTCGCACCCTTGATCTTTCCAGCGACCGGCTTGCCGCCTTCGGAAAGACGCTTGCGGATGCGTTCGCACATCGCTTCGTCTTTGTCGAGCGGGTCGACCGGGCGATACATCAGGTTGTCCGGGTGGACGTGCAGCTCCATGCCGGGGACTTCCGGGAAGGTGCTGAGGGCGATGGCTTGGTCGACCGGGATGTACTCCTGGCCGGTCTTCGCATCCTTCACCGTCCGTGTAGCCTTGAGCGTACTGCGGAGCCGCAAGCCGGGGACGCTTTGAATAAGCACGTCCGAGTTGCGAGGGTGATTGATGCGAATGCCAAACGGCATGACCGTTGTGGCGACGGGAGTTTCGAGTTCGGCTGCAGTGGACATGTGATTCGGACCTTGTTTGAAGCGCTGCTGAACCCCCTTAAGACAATCCACCGAAAGCCGCCGCAGAGCGGGTCCGAGCAGGCGGGGGTAAATACCTACCTACGGACCCGCTCCAGGCAGCGCGGTCGATTACGTCGGGGCAGTCGACGTGTAGGCAACGCACCCGCCGCGTTCCATCTGTCCACCGTAGCGGGCCATCGCGATCATCAGCATCTCGTTACGACGCATGAGCGTGTCACCCTCGGTGCTGGTCCGCATGGTCAGGCCGCGACGGCGGTACATGCGGTAGCGACCCAGGATCGCGTAGAAGATCTGGTTGTTCGCAAGGCTGTTGTTGACCTTGTACGGGTGGTCCATCCACGTGTAGTTGAGGTACGTGGAAGTCCCGCCGATGGTGCCGACTCCACCCAGGCGGCGGGCGTCAGACGCTCCGACCGGGATCGCGCGAGCACGCTGGTACGAGGTCTCGGTCCCGCCGAACACAATCGTGTTGGCGAGGTTCGCCTTGCGTTCGGCTTTCGAGATGCCGAACAACAGGCTCTCGTAGTTGCCGATGGTGGTGGCAGCACCGAAGTTCACCGAGGTTGCCCCCGACTTGTTCATGATGCCTTCGGGCTGGGTCGTCCCGTTGCCCGTGCAGATGACGTCGTCGAGGTCTTCGAGGAGCCGTTCACCGTATTGAGCGGTGATGTGCGCACCGAAGTTGATCGGCGAGTCGCTGAGGAAGTCCAAGCCGATGCGAATCGCACCTTCCCAGCGGAAGATGGTCGTATCGAAAGCCGAGACGTAGGCGTTGGTGTTGAACAGCGAGATTTCGCTGTCGTCCACCCCGCCCCAGCCTCCGGTGACCGTGCCGGTCGACACGCCTTCAACGCGTCGGCCACGGTCGAGCGGAACGACTTTCACCAGATTGAAGAATTCGCTGTGGAGCAGCGGAATCTGGATGATGTCGTCGTCGAACACAATCGGGGCCGCTTCCATGCCGCCGGACAGGGCGTCGTCGATCAACGCTTTCTGTTCGTGCGGGCTCAGGTTGCGGTTGACGATGTCCGCGTAGCGGTCGTCGCCCTGGCCGCTGTAACCTCCCCACTTGTAGTTCGTGAGGGCGTACTGCAGGATGTCCTTGTCGTGCTCGTTCAGGCTCTGGTAGCCGAACGTCTTGCTGCCGCCACGCTGCGCCGTGGCGCAAAGCAGCTTGGCATAGACACCGGAAACCACCTTGTCGAGTTCGCTGGGGTTGTCGATGGTCTTCGAGCCATCGCTTCCTGCGAAGTCGAGCACGGGCTGTCCCGCGAGGGCGTGACCGCGATTGCTGCGGGTTCCCTGCGGGTAGAGCATCGCCGATTTCGTGGTCGAGTACTGCTCGTGAGCACGCTTGACAACCACCGTCGACCCGCCGACCACGCTGGCCGCAGCCGTCGCAGCCAGGGCACCGGCTTTGGTTCCGGTCGGCTCGGCAGCCTTCTCGGTTTCCACCGGGGTTGCAGCAGGGACCACCGGCGAGGCCGGGGTGTGCAGCTTGACCAGGGCGTTAATGCCGTCGGCCATCGCAGCCATGCTCTTCTCGAACGCAGTCGCCGGGGCGGCTTGTTCGGGTTCGCAGAGCTTGACGTAAAGGTCGTTGGCGAGAGTTCCGGCAACCAACGCATCGGCAGCCGCTTTACGGAATTCCTCGTCGGTCGCCGTAGCCTTAACGCCACAGTTCTGGACGAGCCAGGTCTTCATCGCTTGCGTGATTTTCACAAGTAATCCTTTGTGTCACGGTAGCTTTTGGACTCGCCCGCTGCCCACATTGGACTGCGGCGCTTTTCGTACAAACTATCTCGCGGTAAGAGCGAGGTAATCATCAACCTTCTTGTGTTGTTCATCGACAGCGTTCAACGCTGCCAGTGTCTTTTGCAAGTTAACCCGTTGCTCGAACGTCGCAAGAGCCAAAATTGTGGACATCGCAGCATTCACCGCTGATTTATTGTCCGTCTCTGCATCGCGACGTCCGGGTGGTTTGGATGGAGGCTTCTCGTAGCCTTGGTCGATGGGCGAAAGCCCTGCGGGAGCCTCCGGCTGCTCGCCTATGATCGAACCCTTCGGCTTCGCCCAACTGGGCAATGATGTGGATGGGCCGAGGCTTTTAGGCTCCCGCCACTCCCCGGCTGGATTGGGGGAGTCGTCGCTGGTAGTTTTCACATAAACTATGGGTTCGGAACCACCACCTTCATCTTCGTCGTGATCCTTACTCCCGAAGCCGGTTACAACCGCGACCGCCCCCTTGTCTCGCGAGTCCCAATCCTCATATGCTTTGCCGTACTCAAGGGGCTGTCCCTTTGAATTACGAAACACTTTTTTGTCGGGGTTGTCCCGAACTGCACCTTGCCAGCCCGGTGGGTCTCCGACCCAAGGATGATCTACAATACCATCACCCTGACTTCCACCACCTCCACCAGAACCACCTCCGCGTCCGCATGAGTTGTCCTGACCGCCGCCGGGACCAGTCGGACAGAAGCCCTTGTCCGTCTCCTCGACGGGAGCCTTGTAACCGCATTGTTTGCAGACGCCATTCTTCATCGAGTCGCCGCATTCCGGGCACTCGTCGGCTCCGTCCTCGACGTCGTGGGCATCGGGCTTGCTGGCTTTATCATCTGGAGCTACGACGACTTCTGTCCCCCCGGCTGCTGCTTTGGCTGCTGCTTCGTCGACGTCGACATCGGTTTCTTCTGGTGCGGGCTTGGCTTTTCCTGGTTTGCACGGACCTTCGCCGCCGCATCCGCAGTCGCATTTGGTTTCGGATTTTCCATATTCTTTACCGTTGAGCATGAGTTGGAGGTCCACCGTGACCGGGACACGAATCGACCGCCGTCCACGGATCGACTTACCGACATCTTTCATCAGCGGCGAGGTCATCTTGCCTCCTTCGATCAGGCTCAGCATGACTTCGTCAGTATCAGAATCGACGTTAGAAGGAACACTGACCAGCGATTCTTCCATGATCTCGAATCGCTTCACATCGAAACCACCGGGGGACATCCCATCAGCAGCCTTCATCTCCAAGAATTCCAACGCCCGAAAGCCGTGGCTGAACCGTCCCATATCGTTGTCGATCATCACCGCCGCGTCATGAGCCAGGGGGCTCATATCGACGATGCAGGAAATGACCTTCAAGTGCTTGGCGTTGTGTTCGTGGATCGCCAGCAGCTTTCCGATGGGAAGTGTGTGGACGTGCTGCCAGAGGAGCAGCATCTTCTGATCGAGTTGCGCACCTTGGGTCCGCAAAATATCCCCGTCGCGGTCCTTGCGCGGGGACGTCAGCGTGTGCCGGAATACCATGAGGGTATTCTTGGGCAACACGATGTCTTCGTACATCTTCGGACTGCTACCTGCAACGGGACGGCTGTAACCGACTTCGTCGAGGAGCATATCCTCGGTGCCGTAGACAAGGGTGTTCGATGCTCGCTTCAGCGAATCCGCGAACGACACGTTCTTCGCCGCCGCGTATTTGTAGCAGGCCGGGAGACCGATGCAGTCTTGCAAGGTGCGAACATAAGCATCTGCGGTCTTGATGCCGTAATGGAACGCATTGGGGTTGCTCTTACGACCACGAATCGCGGTCAGCAGAGTTTCATTTTGCGTGACAGGCATAAGAATCTCTCTAAGGCTCACGAGGAGCCAAGTAATGAATATGCAGCTTCCCAGCCAAGGCAGATTCGTTGCAGAATCGCATCCGCTTTATATTCTCAATCAGAAACAGAACCGGCTTGCCGGGGGGAAGTCTCATCCCTACAGAAACACTAGGCTGTGTTACATCATCCATCGTGTAACGAATAGTTCCTGTTTCTGCCTGCAGCATCGCATGTGTGGCTATTTGCGGAATACTAAAATGCGATGATGCCTTCTTAATTTCCGTTCCGGAAAGACCGATGTCATGTATTTCATAGCGGATAAACATCCTAACTACCTCCAGGACCGGAGTAGTGAATGTTCAGAGTCGGCGTTCCACTAGCAGCAATGAATTTGATTCGCTTGAAATCTTCCATTAGGAACATTTCAGGCTCGGATGTAGTTAACAACAGCATACCAATGGCCGTCGTCGGGGGAGTACCATCCATCGTGTATCGTATATTCGCTGAGGCAGCCTGGAGCATCACAGATGTCGCGAGCGGATTCGGCGACAAATCATTGACGCTGTAAACGCGAGCGGTGCTAATTGTGATTTGTTCGTAACGAATGAACATTAGACAGCTCGTGCTGCGATAACCGCCGTCGCCGTCGCCGTGATAGCACGGACCTGAATTCCGGCAGCGTTATCAGTGGTTTTGACCAAAGACATCCAGCGGATGATGGATTGTGCGTCGAAGTTGTTCGACCCTGACGGAGTCGAGGCAACCGCATGACCGACCAACGGGACCAACCCTAGCCGGGTGCAGGCAGCCAACCCCGCAGCTTCGATGGCTTGCAAATCGCCCTTACCAAATCGGATGCACCGAATGGCATTGTTGTACTGCTGGGTGGTCATCTCACCACGAACAGTTGCCAACGAATCGTTGTAACCTGCGGTTACTGGGGCAGTCTGTTGGTTGGTCCGGGTGGCCATACGATGTTCCTCGATGAGGGCGAACGAGGTTCGCCCGGTTACAGAATCGCCGTCAACTACAGGACGGAGCTGCTGGAGCTGCTCGAAGAACTGGACGAGCTGCTGGAGCTGCTAGAGGATTGTGAGCTGGACGAGCTGCTCGAAGAACTGGAGCTGGACGATTCGTCCTGCATACAGATGATCGACAAGCGGTCGCCAGACTTCGGGCCGGGGAACTGCAGGGAGCCGGTGTTGAAGTTGAGCACGTCCTTGACGCTGGTTTCGCCGCTGTCGAGCACGTCGACCAAGGTCGCCTGCATGATTTGATTGTCGGGCAGCGAAATCGTCACCGATTCCGCCGTCGCGCCGACGTTGGTCGGGCCGTAGCTGGGGGAGATGGCCGAGTTGTCCCCGGATTTCGGCATCCGGGTGACAGTCACCGTCCGAGTGTTGAGTTCCGTAGGAGCCGGGCCGAGACCGAAAGTAACGAGCTTGGGCATGATTTGTGTCCTCGATTGATGGGATGGGGTCGATGCCCACCGATGGTCGAACTATAACCCAGGCGAGAGGCACCGCAAGAGTAGAATTCTGGTGCGGGGCTATAATGACGGACCCAAGGAGGTCTTGATGCTCACAGAACGACTACCGGACGCACGTTGCCTGGATTTGCTGCAGAACTTCATCGACAGCGTGGATGTGACTTCACGAATGCCGCGAAGTCAGTGGCTGATGGTTCCAGGGTTAGATGTCTACGTGAGACGCGGATTTCACCTCATTGAAGGTGATCTTACCGCATGCCTGGACTTGGCATCTTTAAATGCCACGCCAATGCGGAAAGGCATCGGTACTCGATTCATTACAGCGGCTCATGAAATGAACCCGTGGAGGGTCACCTACATCGAGAGCGTCCTCAACCCGCACCTTGTACGATGGCTCGACCGCAATGATTGGATGCGTATCGAAAGTATGGCACCGTCATACTATAAGCTGAAAGATTAGCCGGGCTGCTTATCGTCCACGACGGGCCGCAGATTCTTATTCAGTTCCGGCCACCGTTCTTCGCTGTGGACCGCCGCACACATGTTCCACAGTGCGTGACCAAGATGGTCCTCGCTGCGGTCACCGTCGAGATACTTCAGCAAGTGCTCGAAGGTGTGGTCGAGCAGATCGGAAATCGGGAATCCTTTCTCCCAATTGTACTCACCGTATTTCGCAGCTCCTTCCGCCATTACTTCCGCGTAGCGGCGAATCGCGACCGGGGACATCAAGTGGTACTTAAGATTCTTGAGGTCCGTCCCTCGCACCGCTCCGGTTGGGTGTTTCTCCATTTCCGCTTCCATTTTCCTCATTTCTTCGATGGGCATCGCCGCCATGATCTAACCCCCGTTTAAGCACTTCCAAATCCATCACCAAAACGTTAACGATCAAGACTTCGACTTCGCAGCCTGCCCACTTGCAAATCGACGCCCGGATATTCTTTGCCTGATCCTTTGTAGGCTGAAATTGCACGCGCACAATGATGCGGTCACCGGGGTCGAACTTGTACCGGGTGCAGTTGACGTCGGCCAGCCTGGGTGCGGTCATAACTCCACCTTGGGAATCGGCTGCCCGCATAGCTCCGCTTTCACTCGGAGGGTCCAGCAGGCGACGTTCTTCAACGATTTTAGTTCGGCATCCGTGTGCCGGAAATCGCGAGAGCGATGACGGATTCGCATTTGTCGCCACCGCGTAACGTCCGTAGCCATATCAGGCGGGATGAGTAGCTGCATCCCCCGCGTCCGCATATAGAGACCGCACAGCTCGATGAATCGATGGTCGACTTCTTCTCCACCACGGATGAGATTTCCAGGGGAAGGAACAAGCCTGTCAGGGGAGGAGCTAACCATCTTATCGCCAGGGTTTCGGGGGCGGGGCAGTACCAGCGAGGTCCAGTATAGCCTGGGTCGGCGGATCGACGCCTACAAAAATGTAGGTGTACTTTTCGACGATTCCATCGACCTGAAACCGCCACTGCTCCGGGAGTACACCGGGTTCCGCCGCATATTTGACCACGTCTGAGATGTCCCCCAGCATCATCATGATGCAGTGCCGCATCCGCTGCAGTGGGTCTTTCTCGGAGGAACCGAGCCACTTGGCCGAGAATACGTCGATACCGCCGGGTTCGTTCCAGCCGGGGACGGGCACGAAAGTCTTCGGCTTCTTTCCCAGCAGGGTCCGCGCATTGTCCGATGCGATCTTGTTGACGATTTCTTCTGGCTTGCCGGGGCTGGTCGTGTATTCGTAGATGGCGTGACGTAGCATCGCCTGGATGACGGTCGGGTCGCCCAGGTAGGGACGGGTGACGCTGCTTTTGATGGCTGCAGCGGAATCGGAAAACAGCGGTTCGGTAGAATCAATCATAACACACCATTATAGCACCGCCGCTCAGTTTGCGAGGGCGGAATTCGGCAGGGCGATGGCTTTGAGGGTCTTTTTGACGGGGTCGGATTCGACGATCAGAAACCGCTGGTTCTTGGGGAAGATGACTTCGTGCTCCCCGTGTGTGCCGCCGTAATTCGAGAATTCGTTCGCCGGGAGGGCTTTGACATCGTGACCGACAACAAAGTCAAGTACCGTGTTATTCTCGCTTGCCCCAGCGGTTCGGTCGTTCGTCGTGGTGCTCAGCAGCGTCGATTGCTGGATAATCATTCCGGGCTTGAGGGACTTGAGGTGTTTTGTTGTTCCACCATCTGGTTGGTAGTTGCGGGATAATCGTGTCCCTGGTGGAATTCCAACGCCGTGTTTGACAACGGCTTCGTTGGCCGCTATTGCCGTCGTTGATGAGCCATCCTCCTTTAGATTATTGTTAATGGACCAATACGAACTCCCGGTGTAGTTCTTGATAGCCTCTTTGACGTTCTGAGGCATCTTATCGTAGGCAGCCTTACCCGCTTTCCACAAAGCCGGGTCGCCTTTCGGAACGAACTTCCCCTCTGGGAGATTCTGTGGTAGCCCTTCGAGTTGTCCAACCACCGCGTACCAACCGATATGCGGCAACGCCTGCTGTTGAGCCTTGGTTAACCCTTCGCCGATACCCGCTACCGACTTTAGATAATCACCACTAAGCGGCTTCAGCGGTGGCGGAGGAGTCAACTGTGAAGCTAGATTCCCAATCAGCTCATTGTGCCATTGCTGCAGCTTCGGTGAGGGCGTGGTCGCCATCGCCTTCAGCGATTCCAAATCACCCTTCGTCGCGTGCTCCAACGCCTTCGCCACGTGCGCCTGATTCAAGGCGACGAACTCTTGCTTTGACGATTGGAACGATGGCGATGACGGAAACTGCGACGGGTCCACCTTCGGCGGAGCCACAGGCTTGGTCACCTGCGGTTTGGCGTTTTGCGGTGTCCCATGATGATCAGGATTGAACGTTCCACCAGACTTCATCGCCGCCAGTACTTCCTGCTTGTACTGGTGAGCCATCTTCGTATAAGTCTGCGTTGACGTCCCATTCGTCTTGATGGCTTCGACCGCCGCAATGTTTCCAGACTTCGCCGCTTCGTAGATGGAATCCAGCTTCTTCTGTGCGCTGGGGTTCGTGGTCGTTGTCAGTTGCTTCGGCGGTGGGATCGCCGGGGCGGTCGCGGGCGTGGAGACAGGCGGAGTACCCTTCAGCCCGGCTTTCGTAAGGATGGCTTCTTTGCGGTCGATCAGCGTCTTAAGCAGCTTAGCATCACCGCCGTGCTCATCGACGAAGTCCTTGATTTGCTCGTTGCTAAGGCTTTGGACTTTCTTCGCAGACTCCTGCAACTGGGTCTTGGTCATCGCCTCGAACACTTTTGCTGACGTGGGGTTGATCGATGCATCCCGCATCGATTCCCACTCGGCAGCATCGTTCCCGATGGTTTTCTTCCCGCCGCTACCGGAATGCAGCAGGGCTCCACCGTGGTCGATAGACACAGCGTTGCCGTTCTTATCGATGCGGATATTGTCCATCGGGACTTCGCTGCCCGCACCAACCGCATCCCAATTGGCGAGCCACGCGTGCAGAGCGAAATCCTGCTTTGCCGCGATTCGTGCAGCAGGATCGTCCCAGTTCGCTTTATCCGCTTCCACCCACTCACGGGCGACAGCCAGCTTCCCACCGATTTCTAGCAGATGATGCTTAGGGGTGTTCCCACCCGCCGCCGCGAACAGCTTCGCTGCCAGGACTTCGTTGTGGGCCGCTGCTTGGTCGGGCGGGAACTTGACATAATATTGCTTGCCGTCTGGACCCTTGTAAACGCCGCCAGGAACGGTCCCTAGCTGACCCCCGGTCTTTTCCCAACCCTCGCTGGACAACGCCGCAGGCTCGGTTGGTGAAGGCGTGGAGTCCTCTGGTGGGGCGTAGGACTTCTCGACAAGCTTCAGATACACCGCCTCCAATGGCGATCCAGGCTTGAAGTCATCGCCAGTTAGCTTGAGTTTATGTCCGAAAAACTCGTACCACTGCCCAGCTTCTGCGAGGCTTTCCAAGATAGCAATGTTATCCAGTTGCTTCTGGTCGGATGGGATTAGGAAGTTCAATCCCATGACGTCGACGCCTGAATAGTCGCCGGGCTTCTTGCCTGTGGGCGGGCACGAGTTGTCGATACCACCGCCAGGGCCGGTTGGGCAAAACGCTTTCTCACCTGCCGCGAGCGCCTTCTTGTTTTTGGCAGCCGCATACGCGCGGAGTACAGCTAATGATTTGCTGCCGGGCTTGAGATCAAATTTCCCTTCGAATTCAATCCCGTTTTGCTTCCACCACGTCCGTCCCTTTGGGGAACTGATAATATCGCTGATGCTTGCCGCATCCGGGAACTCCTCGCCAATTGCTTGCGTGCGATACAAATCCTCGATCTTGCAATCGTAACCCAACCGTGCCCAAGTGTAATAACCGTTGTGATAGTTACTCTTGGCACAAGAGGCTTCGATACGATCAACACCAGCCTTCACCAATGCTTCGACCTGGGCTGCGAACAACGCTGTGCCAGTTCCCTTGCCCTTGTCCCCGACCTGGATGGATGCGTTCTCGCAGTACGTTTTCCCTTCCGCATCCTTACGAAAGATTCGCTGTCCCGAAGCATCGTCAGTCGCCCAATCGACCGTGATTAGCTCCGGTTTATCATCGTCTTTGGCCGGGTTGGGGAGGGCTGAAATACGGACTTTCGCTCCTGGAGGTGCCCCCGCTATTTCGCCGATGGTGTCCGTGGACAACTGCTTACCGAACAGGGTCTTGGATAGACGATTAACCTCGTCAATCCGTTCACCTTGGGTTCCTTCGCCACCGTACTGGACCGCGTAGTTATTTCCGCCGCGTCCACCGCAGGAGTTATCGACACCCCCTCCCGGTCCCGTGGGACAGAAAGCCTTATCCTCTGCGAATTCCCCTTCGTCGTTTTGCCAATCCAGCACTCGTTGATTGTATTCGCCGATCAGACCATTCGCATACTCCGGTGTCATGGTGAAGTCACTGACGATGGTGCAGTAACAGTTGACTCGCAGGTTTGCCGGGAGGCTGTAGTGACCGGGCCAGGGAACGCGATAGCCAACCATATCCCACATGCCGTCCTCATCGGCGGGGACTCCATCGAGATTGGCATGTTCATCGCGGGTTGTATCCTTGAGGATGGACAACCACACCGCGCGGAGCGGAATCTCGTCACCCAGTTCCTGCTGCAATTGTTCGATGCCGAGCTTCCTGCCCGCATTTAACGCGTTCCCAGCTTCAGTGATTGCGATGGTCTTGCTTCGCCCGCGATAATAGTCGCCGCCGAGCTTTTCACGAATGAGGTCCGCCGTTTGCGGTGTGCTGAGACCGGCTTCCAGACTGTCCTTCAGCACTTGTTCGATATCATCCCGCGTCGTCTCGTCGACAATTGCCGACCAATAAGGCTCGTCGAACGTGTCCTCGACCGCTTGCTTGATTTCTTTGATGAGCCAAGGGGGCCATTCCGCGACCATCCCCTCTGGGAGTCCACCGTGGGTCTGGAGCCATGTGGATGCGGACGTTGCTTTGATGTCCTTACGAGTCAGGGTCGTTTCGGACAACGCAGCTTCGGCCATCCCGCGTGCGATGACAGGCATGGCGGCGGCTTTGATCTGTTTCGTCCACTTGTCTGCGTCGAGGATTTTGTTCGTTACAGACTTGCGTCCGTAAGCCCTAGTCGACTTCTGTGATTTCTCGACTAGACGAACATCAATATAATCCTCTGAAACAGCAGTGACTTCAAACTGAGAGTTTCGCCCAATCAACCACTCTTTTTCACCTTTGATCGCCGCGTAAGGTTCCATGTCCAACGCCTTTTGGCCGGTGGACAGAGAAATCCGCATAACCGGGTGTTTGTAGGCATAAGCATCACGAACCACAGTTTCGTCACTACTAGTGGACGTGAAAGCTGCATCTGTAAGAACGTCGCCGGGTTTGATCTGTGAATATGATTTACCGTACTCAGTGAATCCAGTACCTCGATAAAGTGTTGTAGGCTTACTAACAGGCGACGTAGATATCGCTGCGTCAATAGCCGCGACAGCCTCCTCCATTTTATCGGACTTTTCATTTGATCCGAATATCTTACCGCTACGCAGATAGCTGTTCATCGTAGCGTAGCTGTAATCGAAACCGCTCATGCTGTAAGTTTGAAGTGCAACAGCTGAAGCCTCGCTCACTCGTCTTGACGAGCACGAATTATCCACTCCCCCACCCTCACCTGTGGGGCAGAAAGCTTTCACGTCAGCGGTTTTTCCTCTTCCGCCCACAACGTGTCCCAGATCGTATCCAGGATCGTTTCGTCCTCCGGACTTAGTTCCGGGGGTTGCTCCTCTTTGCTTTTCGGCGACGTAAGCATCTAACACCTTTCGGGATTGAGAATTCTTCTTGAGATCAAATGTACCGATGAAGCTACCACCGTTTGCTTTCCACCACGCACGTCGTTCCGGGGTCTTCATCATGTCACTGACGCGTTCAACTTCCGGCCACTGAACTTGTGCAGATGCGGATGAGGCTCCTTTGGGAAGCGGAGCATCGTAACCTAGTCTCGCCCACGTGTAATAACCGTTTAGATCGTCACCGGGTTCACCTGCGGCGAGTGTCATGATCTCTTCAAAGCCTGCGTCAGCAGCAGCTTTGACCTGAGAGGCAAAAATCTCGGTTCCGAGCCCTTTACCCTTCTGCTTCGTCTCGAAGTATTCGTTTTCAATCATCTCACCATCGCGGATGATCCGAGACGCTTCGTAGTCTGGATGTTCAATATGAACAGACATCGATTTACTGCGATAGTTTCCAGCAATAATCTCTACTTTTGCACCAGGGGTTGCACCGCATGCTTTCGCAATCATCTCCGGTGTCATTCCCTTGCCGACGATTTTGGAGATGTCACCTTCAACCGTGATGTCGATTCCGCTGGCGGAAGAATCGCCGCGAGCTGAACAAGAGTTGTCAACACCGCCGCCAGGGCCAGTAGGACAGAAGGCTTTACGAATATCACGACCAACTGGCCCCTGCGATGTCGCTAAGGCCGCGTCGTACCAACGAGCAACTGCAGGTGGGAGTAAATCCCGACGCCCGGTTGACGCAAGAGCATGAGCCTCTGCAAACATCTCCTGATTACCGTAAGTCGCAGCATAACCGGATAGTTTCAAAGCTTCGGATTCGTTCAGCTTGCCATCGCCGTACAGTTCGCCCGTCTCGCGGTGAGCGAGGGGCAAATCCAAATACAGAGCTGCCTCGACATGATGTCCAACTTCGTGAGCTACTAACAACTCATAGGCTTCGCGGGGTGAGGATGCTTCCTCCCTCGCGTAATTACGAGTACCCCCTTCAGCCTTATACTCGGTAAGTAACTGCTCACGACTTTCCGGGGTCGTGGCTGCTGCGATAGCAGCAAACGAAGGATCGATGCGAATCTCACGCTTATCTGTGCTGTAATCGGCGTTATGACGACTACCGTGTGAAGACATTGCATCAGTCACACGGATTGATTTGAGTTTGAGTTTATGACCCCCTACTTCAAGAGCGGCTAAACCGTCCACCACCCCCGACGCCTCCTCAACGGACAAACCGCTCAACGATACTTCGTCAGCCCAACCCTGCTCTCGAATATATTGTTCCGCCTCACTTACTGATGCAAATCCACCTCGGCGAGACGAGCATGAATTATCCACCCCACCGCCCGGTCCCGTAGGACAGAACGCCTTCGTTCCGCTCTTAGCTTTCCAGGGGATGCCAGACGCCTTAAGAGCTTCGATCAACGTTTCCGATGGCTGCTGCGATAGGAATTCGATGGATTCAATATCCGACGTCTTCACACCGCCGTGAATCTGCGCCTCGACGTAGGACGGTAACATCTCGTCAACAGACTTCAACGGGCGGAAGTCATCAGCTGCTTCGTCCCAACGTCGTAGTGGGTCATCTCGTAGCGTATGTGATGTCAACCCGACATTGTCCAGCATGTGCGGTACAACCGGCGAAGTACCAGCGAGATGGGATTGCAACGAGTCGTCGAATGTAGTCGACGTGCGGTCTCTAACATCGTCCTTGAGATGTAAGACCACATCGCCGTAACTATCAACATACGCTTTTGCCGGGTATGACATTTCAGGGTCGTCACCCTCGGCCAAGTAACCGTAGATGGGCCGCTCATCCTTCGGTAGATCTTTCGGCGTGCCGAATAATTCCGCTTCCTGATCAACCCGCATTTTTGGGTTGTACTTACCCCGCGTCTCGCCTCGTTTCAATTCGTGTTGTGATTTAAGACGTCCATCCTTCAGGATCGCGGCGACAGATGACAAAGGTGCTCGCACCCGAATGGATGCTTTGTCAACAACAGCCTGCAGAACACCTTCTACTTTCGCGACGTATTCGCTCTCTGTTAATCCGTTTGCCTTTGCATAGGATTTTACTTTCCGGGCCGCATGCTTTTCAGCGTTGTCACGATAAGCATCTCCACCGCCCGGTCCCGTGGGGCAGAACGCCTTCGTCCCGCCCTTTTCAATGTTCGCAGCTACCTCCTTGATCATACTTCGGAACACCGGCTCCAACGCCCGCTGCAGGGCTTTACGCAGCCTGTCCGCCTGCCGGGCATGTAACGCGGCGCGGGCCAGCAAACGCCGCCGTTGGGCCGCTGTGGCGGTTTTCAGGCGGCACGCTTGGACTGCCACGTCGCAGAGGGCTTTCGCCAGCTTCAGTTGCTTGGTATCCGGCATTTTACTTCCGAATCTTCTTAGATGGGTCACCGACCACTCCCAGTTCCGTCTTCGCGGGAGGGGCGGGGCGCGTGTAAATGATCGCGTCAAATCCTCGCTTCTTCGCTTCACCAAACAGCTTCTTATCGAATGCTGCATTGGCAACACTCGCCCCTTGCTTGCCTAGACGGCGGTGGAACGAGTCCTGCATCTCACCGTAGGATTTGTTGAACCAAGCCCGACAGATATCGTTTTGATGACCCGCGACCGCGACGTTCTTCAAG
>OFRG01000130.1_pt1 | contig 32194 bp, 41 predicted proteins | sample 1543071 | NCBI WGS metagenome assembly OFRG01 (sample SAMN07774222, study PRJEB24372) | wastewater metagenome | isolation source: WWTP Verbania (Effluent) | place: Italy: Verbania | collected 2015-12
TCGAGCTGGAGCCGTCGGACGTCCTAGATGCCCTCCTCGCCCGCGCGCGTTCGCTACAAGCCCGCGTGGCGAGTCTGTATGTGCTTTGCGACCGCCGGGGCCGGCGGTGGAACACGGGCACGCTGCGGAAGCGGTGGAACGCCGCCGCGGCGGCCGCCGACGTGCCGGACGCCCACTTCCACGACCTTCGCGCCGCCGGCGCCACGGAGATCAAGCGCCGGGGCGGCGACCCGCAGGAATTTCTCGGGCACCAGGACGCCCGCACGACGCTGATCTATCTGCGCGGCCTCAAGATCAGCCGGGTCGTGCCGTTGGCGCGCAAGGCGTAGACGCAGCAACAAAGCGCCGCCGCAAGTCTTTGATATTGCAAGCGGCCATGATTCGCTTATGACGTGGCGCGGATCGTCGCAACCAGTTGACCTGACTGTACAATTCTACAGGTGCGGTCTACGTCGACTGGCCGGTACCCGGCCGCATCCCGAGGGAGGGCTACGAATGACTGAGGATGAATTTCGCCGGCAACTCCACGTGCTGCTCAAGCAGGTCGCTGCCGATCAAGGCCAGCGAGTCCGGAGCATCACCGTCGACTGGATGGGGCCGTTCTACGATGCGCCCCACATTCTCGGGATGGTCGACGTCCAGTTTCACCCAAAGGGGTCGGCCTAGCCCACGTCTGGGCAGTCGCGCGGGGAGGACGCGCGGTTTTCGGCCGTTGATCGTCAGGCGAGCAGCGTAGGGTCCGCGCCGCCCTCGGCCGCGATCTGAGCCGCCTGCCTGTCGCGCATCCAGTCGAGCAGCGCCAGCAGTCGCGGGTCGGACTGATCGGCTGCGGTCAAGTCGAGCGTCAGGTGGCAGTCGTTGTTCCGCGTAAACGGCGGCGTGAAGTCCACGCGGATGCTGTCATAGCGAACCACGGCGTCACCAGACGCAGTCGACCGAGGCGTCGCACGACCCGGACTCGCAAGTGCATCCGGAACCCGGCGCATCCGGCGACCAGTTGCGCACGTTCATGTAGTACGTGCCGCCAGGCGTGAGCCCCATCGCTCCGACACCGCCGACGCCAACGTTGATCGTCACCTGCTTGCCGTAGGAGTGCGCAATCCCGGCGCCGAAGCTACCGCCGAGCGCGCTCAGAACGGCGTGGCGCAACGTCGGCGGGCCGCCGCTCTCTGCGATCGAGATGTAACGGGGCCGTCCGTCGTTTACCGCGTCCGCCGGGACCGTGAACCGAATCGCGAACGGGTTGCAGCCGAACGGGCCATAGTCGCGCGTGAACGCCCGGGCGATGACGCCCCATGTCGCGTCGATCACCGTTACGTCTCCGATTGGCTCCGGGGGCGGGGGCTGCGGCGGCACGACGACCGGGGGCGGGTCCACGGGAGGAGGCGCGGCGCCGTCCGTGGTAACTGTCAGCGTGTCGCCGGGTTGCAGATTGATTGTGTGCGCGGTCATTGCTTGCCTCCTGTCTGTTGTTTGCTCGCGTCGCGGACAATGACGTTGCCCGAGTCGACGACGGACGATTCCGCCGTGCCGCCGAACCTGTAGCGGAACGGGCTCTCCGCGATGCGCGCCGCCGCGTACACGAGGATCGTGAGCAGGCCGATCAGCACGCCGTCGACCTTGTGCGTCGGGTCGACGTAGACCTGAATGATCATCACGCCGCCGACGATGGTCGCAGTGATTGCGAAGATGACCAACGCCCATTGCGCGAGCGACGGCCCGATGTCCACCTTGTCACGCTGCCCGCGCGTCGCCGCGCGATCCGCACTGTCGTCGGATTGGCGCCACGCTGCGCGCTCCTGTTCCGCGATCTTGTCGAGCAGCGGCGCCAGCTTGTCCAGGTAGTCGAGCGAGTGATCTTCGAGGCTCTTGATCTGCGCCGGATCAGCCTTGGCCGTGATCGCCGCGACAGCCTGCACGGCGCTGGCATCGTTGACGACCGGGACGCCGGCCACCTGCCCGACCTGTGCGATGAGCGACCGCAGGAACTGCTCGGACGCGACCGGATCGGCGCCGGTCACTTGCGCGATCTTGGCCTGCGCGCGCCCGCTGAACAGCGTCAGGATTTGCGGCAGGATTGACGACAGCAACGGCAGCGCGATGGCGCCCATGGGTTTCTCCTCCTCCGGTTGAGACTGCGCGGCCGGCGCCTGGATCGGCACCGCCGGTTGCGTTCCGAGCAGGCCCCGCACTTTCGCGAGCCACGCCTGCCGATCGGCGAGCCCGTTGAGCCCGCCATTGATGCGCCTGGTAACGCCCTCGAAGTCGCCGGCATCGGCCAATTCGTTGCAGCCATTGGTCGACCAGAACCACGCCGCAATGAGCGCGGCCCATCGCGGCTCGCGCGCCTTGTCGGGATCGCCGGTAAAGTCCTCGCCGAGCGCGTTCGTCGCAAGCCGGTAATTGGTGCGGCCGGTCAGTTGGATGATGCCGCGACCGCGAAACCTGTAGCCGTCGCCGCCACCTTCCACGGCGTTGCCCATCCGCCCGCCGTAGGCACGCTCGGCGATGCGCTCCTCGTCGCCGGCCATCGCTGCCGCGACTTCTGGCGTGAATCGCTGCGGCCACATCTGCACGAGCTGCGCGGCCGTGTAGTGCAGATTCTCGACGAGGTGCCGGAAGCCGCCGCTTTCGTGCCCGCACTGCGCGAGGAACATCGCCACGCGATCCGGCGTGTTGATCCCGAACCGCTCCATCGCGTTGTTGAGCGGCCCGGTCCATTGGCGACCGTCGCCCGTAAGCTGCTCGCACTGCCGTTCGGTGAGCCTCACGATAGCCACCCGCGCATAAACGAGACCAGGACGACCAGCGCCGCGCCTATGATGCAGCCGATCACGATCAGTGCGGCCTCCTCGAACTCACCGGAGATCGGGAGCTTCACGGCGCCGCCTTCGGCGCGCCGAACGGCATGGACTCCCGGTTGCGCCGCCACTCCTCGCGCCGCTCGGCCCGTTCCTTCGCCGCCTCTACCTTTGCTCGCCACTCCTCCAGCGACTCAATTCGCGTATCCTGCCGCACCTCGCGGATCACGGCGCTGAACACAAGTCCGGCCACGGTCGCGCCGCACACAACGATAATCGCCAGCGTGCGCCAGATGGTACGCAGGTCGCGCAGGTTTGGTGCTTCCTCGTCATCCGCCATGTGGTCACCCTCAGTCTATGCCGAGCGCTTGATCATGCCCGGTTTCGCCTGCGCGCCGATTATGTGCGCTCTCCGCTTCTTCTCGTCTTAACCTTTGGATTGTTTCGAGTCTGGCAATCCGTACGTCGAAGCTGCGCATCTCCTCCGACACCACTTGTCGTAAATCCTGCAGGCCACTCATAACCCATCGCGCCAATGCAAACAGTAGAGCGCCGAGCGCAGTAGTACCAATACCGATAATCCATGCCATTGCAGAAATGATGTCGCGATCGGTCATGATTCGCCTATTTGCGTAGATTGGAAACTAGGTCGCCGCCTTCATTTTACGGGCTTACATAGGCAGTGAACGTGCTGCCGGCGACCCAGCCGCCGGACGGCGCGGTGAAGGTTATGCTCGTGATCGCGGCGGTCGATTTCCACAGTCCGTCGACGAACAGTACGTCGCGCGTCGGCGTGGTCTGGTAGCGCGCGGTGCATTGCGAATGCACATTTTTGTGAAACGTTGTACCGGAATAGTTGTTGATGAAAATGACATAGGAAGCAACGGCATTGGCATTGTTCAGGACGCCCGGGGTCACGCCGATCCACATTCCGGCCGTCGTTGCGGCCACGGTCGACACCGACCCGGCGCCGCTAAGCACGCGCGAATATTGCGAGTTGTCGTAGTTCGCCGCCGTGGTGTCGGCGTTGAAGTACATGTATTGATTCTGACCAGTAACACTCGCAGAATCGCGGCATTGAATGCGGATCGTCAGGTCAACGTCCGCCGGCACCGATAGCGTGATCGTCGTTTCGCCGCCGGCCGCCACGACCCGGTCCGCGTAGGCCACGCCGCCGGTGGCGTTCGCGTTCACCCACTTCAAGCCGGTCGTCTCGCCGCTGGCAGCGGACAGGACCTGCGTATTGCTGCCAACCGGAAGCCGCGCGTCGACCGTGCTGAACGTGTGAATGTCGCCTTTCGTCGTAAGCGGTGAAACATCCGCCCATGTCCCATCAGAGCGCAGAAACTCACCCCCGTCCGTCCCGCCCGCCGCGGGTACAAGCCCGGCCACGCTTCCGGTCGGGGGGCTCCCGGCCAAGCCCACGAACGTCGGGACACTGATTGCAGTCACGCCGTAACCGGCATTGGTCGCCAGAATGCCGGCAGTGAAGTCTAGTGCCTGCGCGTTGGCGTCGACTAACGCCCCATTTTCCAGCGTCTCGATCTGACCACCGACCGCGCCAGGCGATCCGCCACCACTACCCGGCACTACACGCCAATCACCCTCCGCCGACAGGAACTTATCGGCGCCGCAATCCGCCTCATCCGGCGCCGGAACCAGCCCCTTCTTGCCGCGGAAGGGCGAGCCGCAGGCGCCGACGAACGTATCCAAGTTACGCAACTCGACGTCATAGAACTCGTCTGTGCTCTCGCCGGTGTTCGTGAACTCGATGACGGCAGCGCTCGCGATCGTCTTGCCGAACGTCACCGCCTTGTATTTCAGCGGTACGTTTAGCTCACTCTCCGGCGCGTCCACGTCTGTAACGGGCAAACGGACGAAGCGGTCGCCAGTCGCATGATCGGCCGCATAAACGTCGGACCCTAGCAGCCCGCGCTCGTCGACCGTTATCGTGTATTGACCCGGCGCAATCAGCGTCGCCGTGTAGCTCCTGCAAATTTCCCACTTGAGCCCGGCTTGCAGCGCGAACAGGAAGCCGGTTGGCGAACTGTCGAGTTCGACATCGCCATCGATCAACGTCACCGTCAGAGTGTCGATTGGACTGCCGGCTACCGGGCCGAGCGCTTCCGCTACGGTGCCCATTGCATCGACCGTGTTAGTCGTCGCCACGACGTTCCACGTAACCTCGTTATCGGTCGACTTGAACAGTGCGGCCCCGGTCCACGGGCCGGCGGACGCAGGCGCCGCAGCCCACTTGAAGCCGAATGGGCTGTCAAGCTGCGAGAGCACCGGCATATCGAGCAGATAGGCTGCCGTTAGCGGGCGCTCGCCCGGGGGCACCGTCGGCGTGAATCCATTGGACGGCGCGCCGATGATGTAATCACCATCGCTCGCGAAGTACGGCGCCGACAAAACACCTTCCCACGTAATCACGCCGATCGGAGTTTCCGTCTTGCTGGTAATCCGAATCAGGCGACCTTGAATCGTGACGACGTCGGTCGGTTCCAGGTAAGCGTACTTGCGTGACGTCGTCCACGTAAAGTGCTCACGCTCGAACCATGCTGCGAATAGATGCCGGTTAGCAATCGCCCGCGCTTCGTCGTCGCCCATAGCGATGTTGAGCTGAATCGACGTGACGCTGATGCTGCTCGTAACCAAGCGCGACGCCGTCTGCGTGCTGACTTGGTAGTCGATCAGCGGATTGATGTATTGAACGGTGACCGATTGCGGTAGCTCCGCTTCCTGGATGCGGGTTACGGCCAGCAACGGCGGCGGGTCAGAGCCGAACTCGTGCGCGCCCAGATCGTCGTCGTCGATCGTCGCCACCGACGCGCCGCCACGCATGACGAACCGGACCGACGTATCAGACTCGACGGCGTCGAAAAAGTACGCCTGCCGCAACATCTCGATAGCGTTGCGCGTCTGCATCTGCGCACCGATTACGTAGCCGTGGACGATCGTGCTTTCCAACTGGCTCACGTCAACCTGATCGGCAGTCATGCCGGAACGCAGCGACAGGTCGAGAACAATCGACGCCAGCGTGACGCCGTCTGGCCCGCCTACGCGGCGGAAGATCGCCAGCCGCCCGTCGCCGCGGATGATGCCTGCGTACCCGGTTTTAAGAACTTGCAAAGAGCCCACGTCGGACCCGGCAGCATCAGCCGGACCATCTACGTCCGCGATCCCATAGAAAGTATTAAGCGCAAATTCGAGCGTATCCGGATCGATCTCGTAGATAGAGACGTAGCCGCCGACCTGGTCAGCCAATGGCCCGGTGCCATCTGTGTTGTAGACCCAACAGTAGCGGCCGTTATTCTCGAACATGCCCGGCGACGTATTGATGCCGAAATCAGGGCTCGAATTGCCGAAGCAGAAGCGGTCTATCGTCGGGGATAAATTGACCGTCCCCGTTCGCGCGATGTCACCGTCGATAATCTCGTACCACGTATCTATGTCACCGGCTTTGGTTGGCGTCGTAAACAGGTATAGCTTCGTGCGGTCCTCCGACAGCACGCCGCCCGCGATCCAAACGCCTGTGGGTAGACCGTAGATGGTCCCCATTTCAATGCCTTCGGGGACGTTCGCGTTGGGGTTCCCGCCTACCTGATAGTTGTGATAGTCGACGGTGACCAGTACCGGGAAGTAGACGTTACCCGATCCGGCGGCGATGCCCACGTCGCCTACGCCAACATATTGCCAGCGGACCCAAAGCGCGGTTTCGCCTATGCTCGTCTTATAGATGCCAATCGCGTATGTCGGATATTGATTCCCCGGCGCCAGAGTCGGGTTGCATAGCTGGAAATGGTGCGGCGACGGATCGCCGGCCGGCGTAGAGTCTCCGGTATAGAGCATCGCGCGGTCATACGTCGACAGGTTGCTCCCAAGCTGCCAAATCTCACGCAGCGGGCCGCCTGGATAACTGTGGATCGCGCGTATCTCTGCGCCGTTGCGTGTCCATTGGGTGATGCGGACGCCGTCGACGTAGTCGGTGTCCATGTCATAGTTCTCGGCGATCCGCTCGATCGGGATCGCCGGCAACTCCACGGTGCGCGCTAGTACCTCGGTCTGCGGCAGCCGATTGAAGAACTGCTCCATCTGACAATCAGTCAGCACGTCGTAAGCGTAGCCGCGATTGCCGGGCACTTCACCGGCGCCCTTATCCGCTTCGATCGTCGGATCGGGTAGCTGCGTGGCGGTCCCTAGGTACGTCGTCACCGGCCAGTCGTCCGACTCCTCATCGCCTTCGCGCACGACCCGGCCATCACACCACCACTTGTCGATAGAGACCAGTTCCGTGTTGCAATACTTCATAGACCACGATGCCGTATACGTCGTCGACTCGACCTCCGGCCCACCCTTCCCGCCGCTCTTTTGCTTGTGCGGGACCATGTTGCCATCGTTGCCGATCCAGTCGACCGTGCCGGCAATCCGCATCGTGCCGTATACGATCTTGATCGGCGTCCCGTAACTCGACGTCTGCAACTTCAGGTCGGATAGCTCAGGCCCCTTGATCTTCGGCGGGTCGAGCAAATTGCCGATCAGCGCGCCGATCGACCAGCCGATTGACGCACCCGTGGGGCCGCCGATCGAACCGCCGATAACAGCACCGACGATACCGAGGCCGATTGACGCCATTTAGTCGAGCCCCCGGTAACTGTATGCGCGCAGAATCAGGGCGCGCAGTTTGTCGTTCAGCCGATTCTCTGAGACGCGGTGCGCGAGCCGACTGTGGATGATGTAGTAGGGCTCGATCTCGGTAATGATGGCGAAGTGAGTCGGCTGATCTAAGTTGGCCGCGCGCATGACGAGCACGTCAGCGATGGTAGCCGCGGCGATCGGTATGCGATCAAGATACGCATCGCAACCGGCCAGTAGCGTTGTCGGGTCCGGCGTCCGCCCGTAGGATCGGAATCGCTCATCACACGCCCAAGCTTGCGCGCCGGGCATATTCAACGCCAGCGCGACGCCGCCGACCAGATTCAGGCAATCGACGCCGACGTTCTTGACGCACGCCTGATGCTGCCACGGCGTTTTCAGCCACGTCCGCGCCTCGCGCACAACGTCGGCACGCGTGGTCACGATGACCTCGCCACTTGGATCATCTTATCGTTGCCCGGCAGGAAGTCTTCGCCGTCGAAATTCACTAGGTTATTGAAGCGATCGCGGCAGGTCGTCCGCATCAGGTCGCAGCCGGCGTGCATGCTGTAGGACGTCCCGGCCGTCACTTCGTCCGGGAACGGAAGCTGGAGCACGATTGACCCTGGCGTGTATCCCTTAATCTCCCTTGACAGCCCGATGTGGACGCCGGAAAGCAGCGTGATCACACCGTATTGGAAAAAGCCGGCGACCTCCACGCGCGCCGCGTCCGTAAAAGTCTGCCCGTCAGCACTTACACTATCGATCGTTCCGGTGACCGTGTACGTGGGCGATCCCACCAGCGACACTTGGCAGCCGGCGTCTCCTAGCGTGTGCCGGCAATGCGGCTGCGTGACCTTGCCAATGCTGGTCGAGTACCGTTGCATCAAGCCGCGTATCTCGGATTCCAACGTGCCACGGCCGACGCTGATCTCGCCGATGTCGCCATATCGCTGGTAGAGCTTGCCCTGCGACAAGTCCTGCCAGTTGACCAGGAATTGCTCGGCGGTTGCGAAGTCCCATCGTCCAGCGCGTATGTCTTCTGCCGTGATTGCGTCTGCCACCGTGGCGCCGCGTAGCGTGACGTTATCGACCGCCATGTCGCTTGTGCTGACCACGTCGGTCGGACTCACGCCCGTCGGCGGCCGATAGGTCAGGCCGTCGACCACCAACTCCTTGTCGTGTTCCGTGAATCCTAGCGAAAGCGACGGCGAACCGACGCCGACCTGCGTCACGCGGACGCACGCAACAAGCGTCGTCACCTCCAACGCTAGATGCGCCTTCAACGCTATGGAGATCGTCTTCACTATTCCCTGATCTCGATCAGCGCGATCGATGACCACTCGATCAGAAATTCCCCGGAGTCGCCATGCTTGTCGATAATGTCGCCTTGCATCTGATCGGTTGCGAAGCGGCACGGCACGTCGAAGTTTCCGATCCATGCTGTCGGCGTACCGGATGACACGGTGACGACGCCGGTCGTATAGTTCACCGACACGCCGGAGCCACCCGTTACCGTCACCGTGCCACTGGCTGGCTTGCGAATGTCACGGTCGATTGTTTGCGCGCCGACGGTATAGCGCTTGACCATCTGGAAGGTCGTCGCCGTCAGCATGGTAAAGAAACCTTCGCCGGCCGCCACCTGGTAGTCGCGCGGATCGCGGACGCGGAAGCCATGGGTCTGTCCCTGCGCGATCTGGAAAAAGTCTTGCAGGAGCTTAAAGTATTCGGGCCTCCGCGCGACGTGGGCGACCTCGTAACTGTGCCGCGCCTGCGACCACGGCTGATTGCGCTGTTCGTAGCCGGAGTTCATCGCTACGATGGTCGTGCTCCAGCCGGGTCCGCCGGTCGAACGTAAGGCGATCGGTTGCGGGAAAGGTGGCGACTCGATGAACATCAACTGTTCCTCCACATGGCGAGCCGCGCGCCGCGACCGGCAGCGTTGCCAGCTTGAATCGCCGAGCGATGATCGGCGCCGGGCAGTACGTTGATCGTTTGGTGGATCGTCGTCGCACCCGCTGTCATACGCTTGGTCGCGCCGGCCGACGTCACCTGCGAGCCGCGCGGCAGGTTGACCAGTTCCGGGCCGCGCTCGCCGACCATCGCCATTCCGCCCGGCGCGAACGACGTACCGACACCGAACGATCCGAACTGCGGACCGCCGAAGATACTCCCGCCGCTGCCGCCGCCGAAGAAGCTCCCGGCAAGTTTCGCCAGCACGCCGAAAATATCCGGCCCAGCTTTATTCGTTCCACCAAACAGAGCGTTCGCGATGTTCTGCGACGCGATCCGGCTGATCTGCCGCGTCAGGTCGTCCACAAATGACTTGAACGCATCCTTCGCGCTCTTGGTCCCGGTAATGAAGTCGGCGAACGCATTGGCGAAGGTATCCGCGAACATGTTCTGTACGTCTTGGAGCGCCTGCGCTTCGGCCGCTATAGCCTTCACTACCTCGCGGCCGGTCAGCAACTCCGAACGCTCCTTCAGCAGGTCGATCTGTATCCGCAGGTTCTCCGCTTCCGATTGCCGTAGCGGATCAAGCTGCAACATAGCCAGCGCTTCTTCCTTGATCGCAATAGCATTGGCGACGCGATTTTGCTCCAGCGCAATGCGCGCCTTCTCGCCGCCAGCGATGATCGCAATTTCGTCGCGCAGTTGATCGTTGGCTTCGGCGATGTGTTCGGCCTCGCGCAAGGATGCCTCCGCCGCTTTGGTCCGGTCGTCGGCCATCTGCTTCGAGATGCGGACTTCCTCCTCAAAAGCCTTGTTGCTTTCCTTGACCCACTTCTCCAATTCTTTGTAGGCGTCGATTTGCTGCGCGATTGCAAGGATGTTGTCGAGCTGTCCGGGCTTCAATCCTTCGATGCGGCCCTTCTGCAGATCAAGTAGCACCTGCTCTACGGTGCTCAGTTCGTTTGTTTTCTCGATCTGCCTTTGCAGCGATTCTAGATAGCGGTCAGCCTCGGTCGTCTTTTCCTTGATCGCCTTGGCTTCCTTTTCCGCGCCAGCGAAGTTGATCTGACGACCGGCCGGCGTAAACCCGCGATCCTCGCGCGCCCGTCCTGATTGAAATTTCTTGAGTGCCGCGAACTCCTCTTCTATCTTCGTGGAGAACAGTGGCCGGTTCAGGATGGCCGCGGCCTCTTTCTTCCACGCAGCACCTATCTCGCTGATGCGTTTGAAATCCTTAGACGCTAGCGCATCCGCCTGATCGAGCGCAGCCTTGCCGAATATGAACGCCTCTTGACCTATGCGAATCAGACCATCGAATGCGTCAACGACAAACGCAATCGCGCGGGCTACGCGTTCTGCCCACAATTCGATCGCCTTGTTAGCCTCCAGTTGCGAAGCTGTCGAATCGATCACGAGCAGCGACTTGACGAACTCGACGCCAGCCTTCGTCACGGCGTTGATCGCCGGCAAAGTACTGACCGCCAGCGATTGCGCATACAGGTTGATTTGAGCCGTAACACGCGCCTGCTTGTCGGCGTACTCGTCAGCCAGTTGTATCTGCTCGCGCGTCAGGATGACCTGCCGCCCGCCCTCGTTCGCCAACTCCTTCAGGAACGGCAGCAGTTGCGCACCGGACTTCCCGAACAACGCCAGCGATACCGCGACCTTAGACGCGCCGTCATCGAAGCCGGCCAACGCCTTCGCAACCGTTTCAATCTGCGTTGCAGGATCGAGCGCCTTAAATTCCTTGATCGGGATACCGATCGCGCTCAGCGCCGCGCCGGCAGCTTTTGATTCGTCGTCAACGCCTTGCAGATTCTTGGTAAGCTTGACCGACGCATCGGCGATGCTCTGCATCTCCAGCCCGGCGACTTTCGCCGATACCGCGAACGACGCCAGCGCCTCCGCGTCCGCGCCGGTTGCTTCCGCCAAGTCCTGGAAGTTGCCCGCTTGCTTTACTAGTTGGTCAATCGCTGCGAACGCCGCGACCGCAGCCGTACCGATCGCGGCGATACCGATCGCCGCCGCGTTAGCTGCCGTCGCAATTCCACGGTCGATCTTCGCCGCCAGTTTTTTAGCATCCGCCTCCGCTTTCGTCAGGCCGGTCGTGAACTCCGCCGCGTCGAGCCCTAGCCGTACAACAAGTGATCCTAGACTTTCAGCCACGCTTCCTCCCTTGGCTTAGCTTGATCACCTTCCGGCCCGCCATCATGCCGATCGCCTGCGACGCCGTCGCGGTCGTGTCCTCTGCCGGCTTCCGAAAGTCGAACAAGCAGTCTTGAAACGTCAGCGACGACTCGCCGAATGCGTGCGCGACACGAAACGCGATTTGCGCGAGATACAATTCCAGCCGCCGCGTAGGTAGCCGCTTGCGCGCGTGATAGGCGACCCACTGCCCAAGCTCGCGCTCGGTCATCCGCTGCGATAGCTCCGTCACCGTCATGCCTAGTTCGAGCGCCAGGTCCATAATGAAGTCCTGGCGCCCCGTCAGTTTCCCGACGCTGCGGCCTCGGCTGCCTTCGTGCCGTCAGCCGCCTCGATCAAGGCATGAAACACGGTTTCCGGCTGGCGTTGCAGTACCTTCGACAGCTTGTCCGCAACTTCACCCGGATACCGCTGGCCGTGCTCATCACAGAGCAGGCGCGCGAGGGCGGGCCCGAACTTGCCGCCGCCCTCCTGCACCTTCAACTCCGCCATCGCCTCGAACTCCGCCACGGTTCGGCGGCGAACGTAGACGGTCCCCACGTTCGCCACCTCCACCGCGACCGGCGCCTCGAATCGGTCCGCGTTCGCCTGTAATGCCGCGATCAATTCTTCCGCAGTCATGACGGCCACCTTACGCGAGCACGAAGATCGGGCCGGTGAGCTTCAGCGTTGCGCTGCCCTTCCAGACGTCGTTGACCGCGCCTGACATGCTTTGCGACTGCACGGTCCCGATCATGATGACGGTGCCGCCGCTGTTCGGAAAAACGATCTTGACTGCGATCTGCTCGCCCGATTCTTTGAACGAACGCAGCGCGGTCTCGACCGTGCCGTTCGGCGCGGAATTGTAATCCAGTTGCAGCGATCCCGAGTCGGACAGCCCTTGCTCGAATTCCTTCGCTGTCGAGCAGATGGTCGACACTTCGATTTCGTCGGCGCCGCCGTCCTGCTGATTGGCGCCGGTCAGTTCGCAGAACTCAGTAAACTGCGCTTCGTCGACGCGCCCGCCGCTGATGTAAGCCGCGGCCATCGTCGTGTCTTCGCCAGCCAATTCGTACGAGCCGGACACGCGGTTATCGACCACGAACAGACGATTGTTGACCGACGTCATGCCGACGACACCGATGATGCGGATCACATCGCCGTCAACGTGCGGATTGGCGGCCGACGAAACAACCGCCGGATCGGCTTGGCTGATATTGGTGATTGCCGGGCTGGGGCTGGAACCGTGCAGCCCGGTCATTACCGACAGCGTGGAACCGTTGAACTTGTAGCGCAGACCTTGGGACATTTCGTGCTCCTTGCGGTTGGTTACGGGGTTTGCTTACGGCGATCCTGCCGCCGAAGACGCATAGAACGTGTAAGTGAGAACGCACCGATGCGTCTTGGTCTCGGTGTCCCACGTCTCGAAAACGGAATCTCGGATGCAGGGCGGATACGTCGCCTGCATCGCCGTGATTACTTGATCGCGTACCGTCACCATTCCACCGTGCGTCTTGGCGACCACGTCGATCTGAACCGTCGTGTCGTCGGTGTCCACGTCGTCGGTTCCGCAGATGGTCGGTACGTTATTCGCGTTGACGACGGTATAGCGGATCGCTGGCCACGGCGGCAGCGTCCCGTCCGGTTGCTCAAACTTCGACGGATAGCAGCGGTCGTTGACCAGTGACCGGAGCGCGGTGAAGATGACGCCGGAGATCATGCGCCGCCCTTTGTGATCGCCTTCGCGAGTCGGTCTTTCATTACGTTGATCGCAGGTTGAATGTTGTTCGCCAGCGCCGGTCGCAGCCACGGTTCAGGCGCCATCTTGACGGTCCCGTACTCGACGAACGATCCGGTCTTGCGCGTGCTGACCTTTTCACCGTCGCGCACATACGTCGCCTTTTTGACGGTCACGATATGCTCAGACGTGAACGTGGTACGCGACTTTGAAACCTTTTTAGCGATAACGTTCTTTTCCAGAAGCCCGGTCTCCTTGGAATTGGCGAGCAGCGTTCGCTTTGCTGTTTTCTTGACGAGGCTAGCCGCGCCGCTGGTAGCCGACGCAGCCGCCTTGAGCGCGACCTTTTCCGACAGCTTGCGCATCCGCTCGCCCAATTCCTTGAGCCCATCAACGCGGAAGGTTACGGTGCTAGCCATCGTTCACCCCAGACTTGCACAGAATCTCAACGCTCTTGTGCGCCATGTCCACTTCGGCCAGGTTGACGATGTTGTAGATGTCCTGCCGATGTCGCAGCCGGTACTTCGCGGACAACGTATCGATAAGCGGCGACCAGCGCACCACGATGCGCGTATCCCTTTCCTCTAGCGTCTGATTCCCGAACGTCGCCTCGCGTCCCTTGATCGGTTCCACAGCCGCCCAGGCGGTCGCGACGTGCGCCCACGTAATGACCGGATCGCCGCTGGCGTCCTGCGTCTCTACGGGCGCCTCGATCACGACGCGGTGGCGGAGTCGGCCGATGTTCACGCAACCCCCAAGCGCAATCGGTAGCGATCAAGCAGAGAATAGACGCCGAGCGGCAAGTCCTCCAGCTTGACCGCCGTCGACTGCGCGCGGTTGTCGTACAGATGCGCGATGACAAGAAGCATCGCCTGTTTGATCGAACGCGGCAGCGGATTATTATTCGGGCTGCCATCCGGCAACGTGTACCCGGCGACGTACTCGATCACGATCGCATCGGGCGCGGCTTGCGGCGTCGGCCACGTCGAACCGACCGCCGGATACAGGCGCGCCGGACTCATCCAGTCGGCCAGCGTATAGGCCGTTGGCGCAAGAATCTGCGGCGCCCCGTTGCCGTCAAGGTAGGTCACCACTTCGACCGATGCGACCGGAGACATCGGCAGGATTTGCGCCTCCGCCGTTTGCTCCGCGTATTCGCTCGCTGGCCACGCGGATAGCGTCAACTCGAACGTCTGCGTCACCAGCGCGCGCGCCGTTTCGTTCTCGCACCACTCCCGCGCGGTTACGATCAAGTCCTCAATCAACGCATCGTCCGGATGCGCGGCAGGACTGGCGCCGTCGTCGTCAACGCGTAGATGGTTCTTCGCTTCTGCCAGCGTGATCTGCTCGCCGGCCGGCGGCAGAATCACACGCAGGCCCGCGCGTACAGGCGGAGTCCGACGCCATCCCCACGCAGCACAATTCGTGTAGCAGTTCGTGATCATCGCTGACTCTCCGCCGTCCATAGTTCGTCGTGCTCGCGCGGCTCCCATCCTTCCAGCCACGGACCGCCGAGCGTGTAATGCGCGACGATCGGCCGCTCCGGTTTCGGCGTCATGCCAACCAGCCAATTCGCCTCTGGCGGCAGATCGCCGATCTCGTCGTCGGCCAGCCACTTGAACGCATGAAGGTCGCGGCCAGGCCACTGGTTGATCGTGGTCAGGTTCAGGCGTTGATTCGCCTGGTGATCGCAATTCCAAAGCACTACGCTAGACCATAATTTACGTGGATACCGAGATTGCACTTGCCCATCCATCTTTTGTATTGGCAATCCCCAGAACTCCGGATGCTTAACGACCTGAACCGCCTTCGATGGATCGGCGATCGCTAGCAATTCGTGCGGGTCTTGCATGAAGATCACGTCGGCATCGGCGAACAGGCACCAGCCGGAATGCGCGAGGATCGGAACCGCGAACCGCGCGATAGCGAAGTCGGTTGCCTGCGGCGCGTTGCTATTCAGGTCGAACATATTGCCGCGACGATCCATCGGCCGCGTGATCAGTCCGGCCAGTCGCAACCTATCCTCGTACAGTGGGATCACTGTGCAGCCGTAGGCACGCGCCGTCTTGGCAGCGACGTCAAATGCCGCTTGCTCGCGCCTGTCGTGGCCGATGTAAACCCTCACGCCTTCCTCGCTTCCATCCGCATGTCACGCCGCACGCGCCCGGCTGGATGCCATTGCGTCTCCGCGTCGGCGATCGACACGAATCCGTGCGACTTCAAAAACGCGCGCAAAGTCTTGGGCGACCAACCCCAACGATGCCCCATGAACGGATTGCCGTGCTGCGGGTCACCGTACAAACCCCACATACCGAATTGCTCCGGATGCTTGCCCGGCTGCACGTAACCGCTGATCACGTTTTCGCAGCACTTGATAAGGTCCGGCATCTCCAATACCAGCAAGCCGCCCGACTTCAGTAGCCGCTTCCATTCGTTGATCAGGTCGTCGACCTCCCACCGGTAGAAGTGCTCGAAACCGTGGATGCACATGATCTCGTCGGCGCACCCATCGGGCAACGGAATCTTGCGCGCATCTGCGATGATGTCTGGCGTATGGCCGTTGGTCGCCACGACGTCAATGTTCGTCCACCCTTCGCGGATACGAATGCCACAACAAATGTTAAGACGCACGGAGCATTCCCTTCAGAAAGTGCCACGCATTCGCGGCTTCGTCCGGTCGGTACTGCCAGTGCGCCAAGCGATGCAGGAAGTCGGTGCGATTCTCAGTCGTGTACGGCTTCGGCTGCAACCAAACTGCCGCACCGTCGTCGCACTCGAACGGGACGCCAGCGACAGCCGCATCGCAGGCCACGTTGGAATGCCGGCACGATACCAAGGAAGCCCCGATCAGTAGCGCCTCGATCGGCGTCGTCGCATCCGTCTTGCACTTCAACGCCGGCCACGGATTGCCCGGCTTCGGCCTGTAGATGATCTCGCGTCCAGGAAACCGGCTGCGCAATTGGTCGAAGCGGGCCGCCTCCCAATCATCGGCACGTAGATAACTGCGCGACTTGCGCCCGAGTCCGACCAGGATCACCGGGCCATCCGGCCGCGCGTCGTCGCGCAACGCAATCCGCAACGCCTGCCAGCGACCCGCGTCCGCCGGCGTCCGGTCAAACCACGCCTGCGGATGATCACGGTCGATCGAGCAGCGCAGGTAGCCGACAGTTTTCTTGCGGCCGAAGTAGCCCATATCCCACATGATTACGCGCCGGCCGCTAGCGACGTGGGCATTGCGGGCAGCGTTCCGATCGGGCGCGCCGACGCCGTGCAGCATCAATAGGTCGCGCAAGCCGCGATATTTCTGCGTTACCTCGACGGACATCCCGTCACTTATCAAGGCCGTCCGCATCGCCTTGAGCATGGCGAGCGCCGTGTCGGATGCGTTCTGGGTAATCAAAAGTTCAACCGTTGCAGCCATGCCTTGTACTCCGTTGCCACAGCATTCAGGTCGCGCGCCCACAGCCCGGCCGCCGCCATCTTGCGAGTGTCATAGTCGGCCAGCCGGTCGAACGAGGCCGACAGTTCCTGCTCCGTGTCTGCGAAAAACTCGCCGCCGCTGGCCGTCTCCAGGTATCCGGCCTCCCGGTTACAAACGATCGGCGTGCCGCTACCCTGCGCGTTTGCCAGCTTTACGTTCGACTTCCAGTTGCGCGGCGCATAACCATTCGCTTCGCGTAGCGCAACGAGCAAATCCACGTCCGCCAGCGCCGCAGGGTTAACGACGAATTCCCACCCCCGGCGCGCGCATTCGGCGCTAACGACCGCCTCCCACTTCCCGAGATATTGCGGCCCGCCCTCATAGCCGACCTTACGCACACGTTCATTGATCGGGTTCACCCGCTGCCCGGGCCGCGAGTGATGCGGTAGCGCTACCGTCGGCACCTTGAACACGCCGCAATCGGCCGCCATCGCCCGCGTCGCGGCGACGATCGCCGCCGGCTTCATATGGGCTACCTGTGCGGTTAGCCAGCGACGGCACTCCGCGTCGGTCCAAAGGTTGCCGGCCGGCTGCGGCCACGCGTCGACCACGTCCCAGACGATCGGCAACTTGGCCGAGCGCAGGCGGTTTAGCAGGTCGTCCGGCGCCCGCTTGACTACTATCGCCAAGTCGTAGCCGGCGACTGTCGTCGCCTGCCGTTCTACGGTCGCGCCGATCGCGCGCCCAAGCTGCTCGCCACGGATCGCCCACGAGCCTGACGTGCCGCGGCCGGTGACTAGGACACGCATAGCGGCCCTTTGCCGGTCAGAAGATCGAACGTCCGGCCCGTTTCGTCGTTAACGCAGGTGACCGAGAGCGTCCCATCCTTCCGCCCTTCGATGCGCAGCCACGTCCCCGGCTCGGCGAGCGCCATCTGCCGGAACAGATCGCCCGAGTAACGGATGCCGCAGATCGTGACCACGTCAACTGCTTCGTTTATGCTGACGTCGATCTTCATGCCTTTTCCCCGAATCCGCAAACCTCGGTCCGTGCAAGATAGACGTGCCCGGCCGGCGTGACCATGCGCGGAATCTTGCCGCCGTCAGCTAACTGCTGGTGAGCGTACTTCAATCCATGCCACTCGATCGCGGGGAAGATGGACCGGATCGCCTCTACCGTGAACCGCCAGTAGTCGGATGGATAGGCGTGCAGCCACCACAGGAATGGCACCTGCAAGTAGAGGGTCCCGCCTGCGACCAGTAGCCGCTCGATCGTCGCCGCCAGCAGCCACGGCCGGCGCGCGTGCTCCAATACGCTGACGCAATCGACGTGGTCGAACATGCCGATATTGGCGCCCTGCTCCAAGTCGGCGACCACGTCGACGCCGGGACCATGGACAGCGTCCACGCCGATGGCGTCCGCGAACAACGCGCGCCGGTCGGGCCGCTCGCCATAGATACGAGAGCCGACGACGAGCGTGCGGCCCCGCTTGGGCGCGACATAGTCGGCGTGGAATCGTTCGACCGGACTCACGCAGCCTCCGCCACGGACAGCACGCCGAGCAGATGCCCGAACGCCACGCCGCTCTCGATCTCGGTCAGCCGCCATTGCGCCCATGCCAACCGCCGGAACATCTCCAGACGGTCACCGCTGTTCTGCCACGCGCTCGCCGGCCACTTTGCCAGCGGACAGGCGGCCGTGCCGCCGATCCACTTCGGCATCTCGTAATAGACCGGGATGCCGAGCAGCAACGCGCGCAACGCCGCCGAGCTGGCCCAAGTCACGACTGCCGACGCCCGCCGCAGATCGTCCGCCAAGGGAACCTGCGCGACGCCGCGCACGTCCGGGTGCGGCCGGATACGCCCGCCAACCTTCGCCCGCGTCTGCTCCGCCCACCGATCGGGCGACGCGATGCCGGGCTCGCCAATGCCGCGCTGCCCGAGGATGACGATTTCCTTGCCACCGGTGCGCATAGGCCCTAAATCGACGCCTAGCGCGTCCCACCGATGCGAACCTCCGTAGACCCACCGGCCAGCGCCCGCGTGGTGCCCGAGCGCCATGGAGAACCAGGTGCCGCCGAGCCAGTCCTTACCCAGATATCCGTTTTCTACCACTACGACGCGCGCACCGGCCGCCTCGAACCGCTTCGCCTGTTCGTCCCACGACCCGTACCGATTCCAGATCACCAGGACATCGTCCGGCGTCGGCCGGTCCAAACGCGCAACGAGTTCGTACCCGGCCGCCTGCAAGCCGCGGCAGAACGACTGGTGCCGATAGACCGGCGCCGAACGTATTAGGCAGAGCGCGCGCATCAGTCCGCCGCCTCGCAGACCGGAACCGGAATCGTGGCCGCGAGATCGCCGGCCGGCCAGACCTTAAGCGCCGTCCGCCGCGTGCAGTTGACCACCGTCACGCCTTCGGCCTTGAGGTCGACCGCCAATGTCGCGAATGCGGCAAGACACTTACGGAATGGCGTGTGTACTGCCCGCGCATACGGCGCGTGCCAATGCGTCCGCTTCCCATCCTCGTGCATGTCGTACCCGAGCAGGACAAACGACCGGACGCCCCAATGGTAGGCCAAGTTGATCGCCTGAAAGCCGCTGTTGAAACCCTGATGGATCAAGCCGGGATTGCGGCTCAAGGTTTCGCCCGGGGCACTGCGGATCAACTGCAACCCATAGCCTTTCGCCGCCTTCACATCCTGCGTCCACATCTGCCCCGGAAAGTCCTTCTTGACCGCCGTCACATTGCCGGCCCACCACTGAAGATCGCAGGCATAGAGTGCGTCCGCCCATAGCGCGCGCTGGTAACTGGTATTGATGGCGATACACCGCCCGCCGCCCGCCTCGCGCCACTCGCGGACGCGCTCGCAATCCTCAACCGTCAGGCTGGGCCCGCTGGCGATGATCACGCACGTCTGGCCGCGCCAATCGTTCATCAATACTTCCTGCCGTCTGCCGTCATCTGCGTCAGGTCGCGACCGTCCGCGCCAGGCGGACCGCGCTCGCCCTTCACGCTGTTGCCATCCTTGCCGGGAGCGCCATGCTTCGCGGCCAACTTCCAGTCGCCACCGGTGCCAGGCTTGTTGCTGGTCGTGTCGACCTCGCAATGCCACAGGCTGCCGTCCCAGGTGACCGTATCGCCCCGCTCAAACTTGGATTCGGCGCGAAATACGCCCTTGTAGATCATCACCGGCATCGCGAACTTGGCGAGCACGACGTCGCCTGACGTGTACGCAACGCCGATCGCGAACTCGCGCGGGTTGTCGCCCTGCACGAGCTTGACCTGATCGATGCCGCGGACCACGACGGACCAGCCCGACTTCTCGAGCGGCGCATCGGCCGCCGCATCTTCTAGCGGGTCCGTTATCCGGTAGGCGCGGATCATTCCGCCTTTGAATGCCGCGAAGGTTCCGCGCTGGTAGCGTCGCGTCGCGTCGATGCCGTCCAGTACGTCCAAGTGGATGGCATCGCGGCCCGGTTCGCCGTCGCGCCCGTCGATTCCATCTTTGCCGTTGATGCCAGCAGCCCCGTCCTTCGCTGCCGGCAGCTTGGCGATCATCTGCGCCAGCATTACCTCGATGCGCTCATAGTCGACTTCGGCATCCTTGCCGGCGATACCGTCCGCGCCATCTTTGCCGTCGATACCATCGCGCGCGGTCGGAAACTCCGCGACCGCCTTTTCGACGACCGCCATCCTCTCCGCGACAGGGGCAACCGCCTTGTCGACCAGCGTACGAACCGACTTGACGATGTCATCCAGCATCTTCTCTATCCGCTCGGTCATGGCTTGCCCTGCATGATTGTCCACGCGACGATTACCATTAGCATTTCCTCATCTTCGCGGCGCAGCCTGCGCGCGCTCGCGTCAAACTGAATCCGCCGCATCGGCCGGAAGCCGCCCGATACTTCACCCTCCGGCGTAATGACAATGACGACGTCGGCGTCAGGCGCAAAATACCTGGGTCCGAAGTAGACCGCCGGGAAATAGCGATGACCGAAGTACCCGCCAGCAATACCCGGAAGCGGTGACCCGACGCCTTCACCTTGAGGCGAGAAGTAACGCGGCCCAAAGTAGCGTTGCCCGAAGTAGCGATGCCCGAAGTACCCGCCACCAGACGGCGCGGCAGTCTGATCGCCGAACCAGTCACCGAACCAGTCGTCGCCGAACCAGCGGCCGGCATACATTGATCAGTCCGGGTCACGGGTCGTCACCGTTCGCGTTCCCGCAACGTAAGTTCCGACGATGCGATCGGTCGTGCCGTCCAGACCCTTGAACGCCGGAACGCCAGATTCAAGTCCGGTCGCGTCTCCCTGAATCGCTGCCGCAATCAGGCGGAGAATCTGCGCCGCCGTATAGCCAGACTCGATCACCTCCGTCCACGGATTCGACGCGCTGCCGGCGTCGTTCAGCTTCTCGCCCATCGTTCCGACGTCGTTGTTTGACGCAGCGATAGCGCCCCATACGCTGGACGCGACGTTGGCCGAAGTGAGTATGTCCCCGGTGACGGTAATCGACGCAGCAAGCTCTCCCGTCGCGGTTGACGTTACGGTTGCCGTTCCCGATCCTGATAGCGCGGCCGCGGCGTGCGCGAGCGCCGACAGCGCGCCGTCTAAGTCGCCAGCGCCGGCCAGCGTTGCCGCGAGTTGCAGGAAGGCGACCGCAGCCGCATTGCTGATCGTGCCGGAACCGACCAGCGCCGCTGCCAGCGACACGATTAGCGCGCCGGTCGCAGTTAGCGAACCTGTGCCGGAGAGCGTTGCCGTCGCATTTTTGCCGCCAGCAATGGCGCCGACTAGCGCGCCAAGCCCCGCTAGATTCCTGCGCGCGGAAAGGCCGCCGGCCTCCATTGGCAGCACCCACGTATACGGCGGTCGATAACCATCCGGGGCGCCTGACTTGGCATCCCAATTGAGGTGACTAAATCGACCAGCGTTCATTCCGTTTTGCGACCAACCACCGCGATCGTGGCCCTGCCCTGTCGAGCCTCCGAAGAAGCGCGTGGGCGATGCCAACAATCGCGAGTAGTTGCCGATCAGCATGTCAGCCCCAACCGAAGTCGAGCGCGCCGTAAAATTGCGATGCAGCGACAGTGCTGCCGCCGGCCATATTGATCCACGCTAGGCAGGCTCCGTCGTATACGCGCGGCAACGATGGCACCTGATTGATCAGGTCGCGCTCCGACATTACCGATGCGGTCGTGATCGGCAACATGAGCAACGGCCGGCACAAAACGACGTTGGTCACTCCGCTCGCGCCGTGAGTCACGGAGTAATTGAACTGCTGCACCGACCGAATGCCCGTGTCGCCGGCCGCCAGCGGCATGAACGGGCCGTATTTGCCGGCGCCCGTCCCCGTATATTCGATCTGTCCGATCGGCGCCGATGCGTTCGAGATCGGCAACGTAGTCGGCGTGAGGTTGCCGGTATTGCCGGCAGCGTCGGTATACGTGAGGCGAATGTTAGGCGTGCCGGTATTCAACGCCGCCGACGGCGTGATAAATGCCTGCACACCAGCGCCATTGGTCGGGCAGCGGTCGCCTAGATACATGGTCGCCGTGTGCGTTCCCGTACCAGTATCGGACGCCGCCACGTAGGTCGCCGCATCCAGGTTGGCAAGCGACGTCGAAAGGTTGCCCGTAGTGGCGGAAAGCCGATGCCAGTAGTACGTCGTGGCAAGCGATAAGCCGGCCGGTAGCGTGGTCGTCGTCGTCAACCGAATCGCCGTGTACTCCTGCAAATCCCAACCGGACACAGTTAAAACTGTCGGCGTAGCCGCCGTTGCGGTAAAGGTGCTCGAATTAACTAGCGCCTGATCACCGGTCGTCGTAACCGTGTTCACCGGATAAAACCCGAGCATGTCGATCAGCATCCAGACGGACGGCGCCACGCCAGCGCCAAAGATCGAGGCATTCAGGATATGCTTCGTGTCCGACGTTACGTCTCCGCCGTGCGGTATCGCTCCGGTGCTGCGATCACATAGTCCGTGCCATGCCAGGTTAGTCCCGACGACACCCAATACACCAGCCGTCGGGTTGCCCAGCGCGTGAAACAACGCATACCAGATACCCGCCGCCTGATTACCGACGGCGTGCGTGGCCTTGTTCCAGTCGGTGCGCTTGAATTTCCCATTAACGGTTGTCTCGTTAATGAGATCGTCCATGCTGCTAAATCCCGCCACGAGAGTCTCCTAAGTCCAAGTGAAAGTGGCAAGGCCAAGCGTCTGCGCCGCGCTCAACGAACCCGCCGGGTGCCCAACGAAATTCAGATACGCATCGTCGAGCACCTCCGGCATTCTCCCGCCACTGTTGACGAAATAATCGACCTCAACCGGAGCGTCAATGCCGCGGATGCTGATACTCGCCAGCGGCTTGACCAGCACGATCGCGAATAACCCGACGTCTGTTCCTGCGGTGCATTGCACACGCTGAATGCTGCGCACGCCGCTGTCCGTACCCTGCAACGCCATGAACGGGCCAGTGCGATCAGCACCACTCGTCTGCGTGGTGAGAATCGTGCCGTTAACTGCCACCGCCGTCGTCATCGTATGCAGCGGGGTGACTCGACCGGCCACACCCGCAGAATTGGTATAGGTCACCGCGAACGTATCGCCCGCCAAACCGTGAGGCGCGACCAGAACCGCCATCATCTGCACGCCCGCACCGGTAGCGTAGCGCGTCATTTCGTAGGCCGGATTCAGTACATCCTGGAAAGCTGACGTGCCCATGTCCACAAACGGAATGAACGCGATGTAATCCAGCAAGTAAAGCACCTGCGGAACGCCACCCGCTGTCACGTTCATGATCATCAACTGGCGCAGGTATTTGTTGCTTGGACTTACGTCGCCGCCGTGATGGATGCCGCCGTCGGCAGATCGCGACAGCGGCGAAGCCGTCATAGGCGCAGCCGCGTAATACTGAGGCGCCGGGAGCCCCGGCGCCAAGCTGTAGTCGTACCAAGTGCCGGCAACGGTCACGACCGCAGGCACCTTTCGGAAGCTGACGTGCTTCACCTTGCCGGCGATCTCGGCGTCGACCATTGCTCCGACGTTGGGGAAGCCCACTACTGCACTCCGCCTGCGCCGCGCGCGACGGCCTGAATGCTCGCCACGATCGGAGCCGTACAGTTACAGGTCCGCACAACCGACCCGTTCACCAGGTTCGCCGGAGCGCAGCACGCCTTGCAGGTATAAGTCGTCATTTCAAGTCTCCGTCACGTCGAGTGCGCCCGCCGCGAATTGCGGCTGGATGCCGTTGGCGACGGCCAGCGACGACGAGAGCGCGCCAGCATAGAGTACAGTGCCCGCACCACTTGACGCCGTCCCTATGGCGACGTGGGTCAACGTCGCGCCCGTTATGCCGCACTGCGCGAATTGGATCAGCGCGGCATTCTGCGTCGCGCCCGATGCCGGCGCGTCCCATCCGACCGTAGTCCGCGCGACAGCGACGCGCACATAATTCGTGTACGCCGTCTCGTTCGTGAGCTGACTGTTGCCGACGCCGGGGTCGGCCGTATGCAGCGACACGTACAAGTCGGTCAGCGGCCCCGACCCGTCATTCTGGGCAATGTCCGCCCACGCGGTCGCGTTGAAGATCAACGCGAGGATGCTGTTACAGGTTGCGGTGCTTTTTGGCATGTCCGTGTCCTTACGTCAGATCTAGAGTGATAGCGGTGCGGTTACCGTCCGCATCAACGGTTGCGGTGATTCGCGGTTTCGTGTCGTCAACGTCTCGGAATACCGCCGTCGTCGTCGCCATTCCGGACGCCTTGCCGAGCAACGCAGCGCCGAAGCCACGCATATACTGGATCGCCGTGCGCGAACCTTCCATGACGGTCGACCAGATGACGCCGGCCAGCGTCGTGCGCTCGCCAGAGGTCAGCGCCATTGCCGCGCCTGGCGCCGCGCGCGAGGAGACGGCCGCGTCGATGCCGTTGCCAACGATGTTGCCGGCCGTGCCAGCGCCGTACGCGCCCGGCAACGCGGTCGACCACGGATCGCCAGCGGCGCCGGCCGAGTTCAACGCCAGCCCGGTACTGCCCGCCCCCAGGTGCCCGGCGATCGCTTCGTCCCATACGGCATCGGCGTTCTCCGCTGCGGTCGGCAGCGCGTCTAGTTGCGTGTCGAGGTTCGCCGACGCCAGACCGACCGCCGTCCTTACGCCGGCAGCGTTCAACGTCGACAGTCCGCTCTGAATCTCCGTTACCGCATCGGCAGCGAGCGCGTCTGCATCGATCGCGTCGGTGGCAATCGCCGCCGCAGTGACGACGCCCGCCTCCATCGCGCCCGTACTGGAATCCATGCGCCCCGATACCAACGCCGCCGGCAGACGCGTCTGAATGTCCGCCGTGTCCGTCTCCACGTCCGTCGCCGTCTTGATCGTGGTCGCGCTCAGGTTGACGGTCGACCCGGCCGCTGCCCAGATCGGCACCTGATAACCCGCCGCTGCGGCGCCGAATAGGGCGTCGAATACCGCCTCCTCGATCACGAAGAACTTGTCGAACACCGGCAACGCGCCAGCAACGACGACGGACACCTCTAGCTCGCCCACGGTCGCGGTATCGGTCGCATCGAACGTGACGCCATAGACACCGTTAACGCGATGCGTGCCGCCGCCGCTGTTCTTGTTCGCACTCGCGCCGCCATTCACCACCAACTTGATGTCGGTGTTGTTGATGGTCAACGCTGTTTCGGCCGTCTTGAAGTCCGTGTCATCAACGAACGGACCTAGCGCCCGCGATTGCGATGCCGTCGATTGTTTCAGGAATCCAGGCATTTATGCCGCCACCCGCTGTTGCGCGTAATAGTGCCAAGGTTTGCCGACGGCTGCCGCGACAGCCTTCGTCTGCAGGAACGGCCCCACCGGGTAGATTACCCGCGGGTGCGGCTGCACGACCGTCCCGGTAATAGTCGGCGTGCCGCCCTGCCGCAAATCGATGTTGTCACGCAGCATCGGCTCGTACAGGACCAACGATTGCGGCCTGACCAGCGCAGGAGAAACGCCGACGCCGAGCGCCTGGAACTCCGCAGCGGTCAGGATCGCGTCCCATATCGCGGCCTCGCACAGCATGCCATCCCAGTGGCGCCCGCTATCGGACTGCCGATTACCTATCGTGTACGCATCTGCCGAAGTAAGCGGCGAGCCAGTAGGGTTTACGTCGGTATTCAAAGACGTGCTAACACCGTCAACGTAGAAAACGGGATCATTCGATGCCGCACCGTTGTCGTATGAAACACCGATGCCATGCCATACTCTGTTTGATGGCCTAATGATCGACCATGAACCATCGCTGCCGCCCCATGTGGAGACGAAAACGTAACTAACCGTGCCAGCGTCGTTGTATAAGATATTGCGCGCGCCGCCGCCGTTGTCCTTATCGAACATGCGACCAAACCCACTACCACCGCTAGCTTCACGATACGCCCAAATATGGTAGCTGCGCGTGGCGCTATGCGTCGTCAGCGACGTCTGGATCATGTCCGTCGTTGCCGCACCGAACGTCACGCCAAAGCCGCGCGCCATTACGTCTCCTTCAACTCGACGGCGACTAATTCCGCGTCGCCCGTCATGTCGTCGGTCCCGCTCGTGCCGTCGGCATCGCGCGTAACCTTGACCAGCACTTCATCGCCGACGACCGCGCTATCAATTTCCGCGCCGTTGGCGTGGGCGATGCTAGTCGTCGTGGTAATCCCGCTCGTCGCATTTGCCGTCCCGCCCGCGCTATTGGCCGTCGCGAAACTGTCGCTATCTTGGTCGGTGTTGCACCGCTCGAAACTGGTTTGCCAGCGACACGAGCCAGAAGTCGCCGACGTTGCCATCCAGATCAAATTGACGGTTATCCCGCCACCCGCGTAATTGCGCGGCAATACGGCGCGGAACACGGCCGACTCGTCCGCCGCCGCGTCATAGTCGAGCGTCATCCGACTGTTGCGCGTGTCGAGCGTAGCGTAATTCGTCGCGGGCGGCATGTTCGCGCCCGGCGTGAAAACTACAAGCGTATCGCCGGATGCCATTACGCTACCTCGAATCGTCTACGAACAACGTAGAGCAACAGGTTAGCTTTCTGTTGCGCCGTCAACGCGCTGCGCGCCGGCTGCGGTATCGCGGCGTTGAATGCTCCGGCGTTCGCGTCGACCCAATCGTCGACCGCGTCGACCGCCGCGCGCAGGTCCGGCTTGCTCAACGGGATCGGCGTGCGCGCCGAACTGGCGTCACTCATATACCGCGCCCAAAGTGTTGCGCGGTCGGGGTCAGATAGAACGGCCATTGCCTATGTCCTCATGTGACCGTGCGCGGTCAGATATATGTCGATGTTGGCGGAGACGCCCCACGGCAACGCCAGACCGTACATGCCGAAGCCGTCATCGCCATTCGTGAGCCGGAAGCCGAGACGCCGGTACTCGTCACGGCCGGCGAGATAGGCTGGCGTCGCTTGGTTCGTGTCGGTCGCTAACGCACTCGATTGTATGCGGATCCCTTCGCGAACGCCGGACATTGCCATATGCCCATTGCCGATGCCGACGGCGGTCTGATAGTTACTGCCGATCGCCCACGGCAAGCCCGGTCCGTTGTTGGCTTGGGAATCGTTCGGATATGACCAGATGCGGACGCCGTTCGGCTGGAACAGCGTCGGATAGCCATAGTTGTTGACCGACCACGTCGCTACCGCCGCCATGCCTCGCGGGCCGAAGGTGCCATCCGACAGCGCGAACTTCACGTAGCGCGAATTGCCGTCGATCACATACGGGCTCGAGAGGTCGAACGCCAACGTGTCCGAACCGCCTGGAACGCGCTTGCGAATGGCCTTCATCGCCAGCGATCCGTAGTACAGCGCCCCATCCTGCCAGAACAGCCCCTCTGGATTCGGCGTTGCCCAGGAGGTCAGAAACGCGCCGGTGATGATGTCGTACGCCGCAATCCTGTTGGCCGCCCACTCGCTCACGTAAAGCGTGTTCGAGCCGTCCGTGACACAGTCCCACGGTTCCGACGATGCCTTCCACTCCGACATGACCGGAGGGAGCGCGCGATCGTTGCGCGAGAACACCGCGCGCAGGATGCGGTTGTGTTTTCGATCGGGCGCGAACGCTGTCGGCCCGACCAGATGCGGTTGCTCGCCACCGATCGGAGCAGCGTTGGGGTCCGTGACGAGCGTCGGCGCATGCCACGCGAAGCCCCACATTTCGTTCGGGTAGTGAGCGCCCGCTACGCCCGACCAGTCGCCCACGATTTCCAAGTCTTGCGGGTCATCGGTCCACAACGTAGGTACGCCGCGATGGCGCCGCCCGAACAACGTCCTGACGGTGCCATCGGCACTGATCTTCCCCGCTCGGAAGTTGTCGGTGAAAATCCATTGATTGTTTCGCGCCGGCATCAAGTGTTGCGCGCTCCAAACCGTTCCGCGGCCGCGCGGTCCATCGAGCAGCGGCAGGCGAACAGTGCTTGAGCCGATCACGTCCGACTCGAAATACGCCTGCCGGTTGAATGTCGTCATCAGGCCAGAAACACCGGCTAACCGCGGTGAAGCCGCCCCACCTTCCGGCTGCGCTGCATTACCGGCCGCGAGATTCGGCCGGTACACATCCTCGGGTCGAGACAACACCAGCCACGTTTCGACGGTATTCGATCGCTGCGGGATCTCGGGCGCGGCAGGGAATGCACGTGGCGGGTACGGCGCGACCAGTGGCGCGAACACCGCCGGAACCATCGTGTCGGCTGCCGTGAACGTGTTGCCACCGCCAGGCGGGTGTAACAGTTCCCACGTCGCGCGTACGACCGGCATCGTCGACGGATGTGCGCCGCCGGGCACGTAGGCGTACCACGCCGGGACCTGCCAGCCAGGAGCGGTCGCGGACAGGCGATACCAGCCCGGAGCAAGCGTAGGCGTCTGGACGGTCAACTCCTTCGCTGTTGGCGACGGCGTCACCGGGGGCAGGACCGCCGGCGCACCACCCGACGTCGGCGTGAGCGTGACCGTTACGGTCGTATTGCCAAGCGCAAGCTGGGTTCCGTTGAATAGAGTCACCGCGACCAGACGAAGCGAGCCGCCCGTCCCCGGCAACGTCATTAATGTCTGGTAGCGGTCGTACCGCTCGAATGAACACCAGCGCCAGAACGCGAGCAAGGGGATGCCGCTTGCGGTCCCCAAGAACGGTTGCAGGTTGATCGCCGGGAGCGTCGTAGTCGGCGGCGAAATCACGGGCGGAATTACTGGGGGGACAATCGGCGGAACGACCGCTTCCTCGACCACTTGCACCACCGTCCCAAGCGGTAGCGTACCTGCCGGAACCACCAGTTTAATCATTAACGGCATCAATACTTCCTTATGTTACAAATCGCGGCTAGATTGGCGTCGCGATGACTTCTTCGAGAAAACCATCCGAATCACGCTTTACACGAAAGCGGTATTGCTTGGCAGGTTGCGTACTAACGCCGGGTGGCCCGCGCTCACCGTCGCGGCCGTCGCGTCCCGGCGGACCTTCGGCGCCCGTCGCGCCGCGCTCGCCGTCCTTTCCATCACGACCATCCGCGCCGGCCGGACCTTGCGGACCTGGCGGCCCCATCGGACCTTCTGGACCGGGCGGACCAACCGGACCGATGCGCCCATCCTTACCGTCAACGCCGGCCGGGCCAGGTAATCCATCACGACCGTCGCGACCGTTCACGCTAGTGCCTCCGCTTCGATGCGCTTCGACAGCGATTCCAGAACCTTCACCGCGACTTCGTCGTCGTCCTCATCTTCCTGCGGTTCCGCGTGGAACTTGGCGAACGCGTCCGCGATCATCTTTTCCATCGCCTGCCGCGACGACTCATGAAGTTGGGTCACGCTGTCGGTAACTGACGCAGCCACCAACGCAGTCAGCCGCTTCTCGGTAGCCGCGGCCTCCTCTGCGGCCGCGGTACTATCGCCCGCGTCCGTGGTGTCCGGTTCGACTGGATCGGCGGCCGGCGCAGGCTTGGCCGTTCCAAACGGATCATCCTGAGCGTCGCGCTTCGCCAGCGCAGCCAGCGAATAATTCTGCTGCTGTATCATCGGCGAATCGCCACCCTCGGCCGGCGGCAGATTCTCGATCAACCGGCCTTCGTTCGGCGCGAGTACGCCGGCCCCGATCAGCTTCGCGCTACGGTCCGCGCGTGAGATCGGGTCCATCCGCAACAGACCATCAAGGTCGAACTCGACGCCATACCCAAGGCGGGGCAGGCCAAGCGCTTCATCCTCCAGCAATTCGATCGACTCGATATGCGTCTGTAGGCATTGCGAGTAGTAATCCTGATTCAGCGCGGCCACATTGTTCAGCGTTGGCTGTCCCATCCCGAGCTTATGCAGCGGCACCTTGAAGCACCGCGCGACATCCTCCACCGTCCACCGCAATTGCTCGATCAACTGCGCATCCTGCGCCGGCATCGACATAACGGTCATCTTCATGTCGTTCCCGGTGATCAGAATGCGCCCGAGATTCTGCCCACTGGTCGCGCTCTCGACCTGCTCCTTGATCCGCGCATACTCGACATCAGGAAGATGCGTCGGCGCACCCAGATGGATCGACGGGCGCGACATGTTCTCAAAGAACTTGGAGCTGTTCGCCTGAATCCTAATGCCCTGCGTCGCGCTGCTGCCACACGCATAGATCGGCGTCACGCCGACCAGCGGGTGCCACAAGCAATTCATCCGGTCGTGGATGATGTCGTCGGCGGAGAAAGTATTGGGCGCCGTAATGCCTGACAGGTTGTCCTGCTTGAGCTGATACCAGACGCTACCATCGCTCGCCACCAGTACCACGACTAAACGCGGATCAAGCACATGCTCGGCGACGACGACATTGCGCTCGTCGCGTTCCAGAAAAACGTACGTGTTGCCGTACAGCAACTTCGAAACGATCCAACACGCGATGAACTGAATCCGCGTCTGGTAACGGTTCGGCTTCCGCAACACCGGCAGGAATGAAGTCGACCCGGCCGTTATCTCCTCCCACAGTCCCGGCATAACCTGATTCATCAGCCGCAGCCGCAGCTTGGCGATGTCGTCCGCGATCAATGTGACGCAGGAATAGACCGCCGAGAACGCGAGGATATTCTGCGTCGTCTCGCACTCTACGTTGCGCTGCCACGCGCCAGTAAACGACTCGCGGATCGTTCCCCACCACCCGGACGACGAACGAACCGCCTGCATCGCCTTCGCCTCGACTTCGGCATCAAGCGACTGCGTCCGCGCGATGGTGATCCCGAACAACTTCATTACTGTGCCGTCAGATTCCGGCGACGGTATGTCTGCCGCGGCGCGACCGGCAGATCGGCGTCGGGCGCTGGATGCGCAAAGCCCATCGCCTCGAGATCCTCCGCGTCGCCGTCCGTACACTCGAACAGGTCGCCGCGCTTCAGCCAGACCCCGTCTTGCTTGATCTTTGCATCGGAGATCATCTTGCGCATTCGCTTCGCCCTCTTAAAAAACGCCCCGGCGTGTCAACAGCCGGGGCGTGTCACGGCACCGTGATTACTACCAGGCCACGTTCATCGTGATAACCGCGACTGCGGCGTCACGACGCTTGCGCCAGTTGATGAAGCGCTCGGCACGCAGCGCCACCATGTTCGACTGCCACAGGCTGACCGTGCTGCTCGCCGGATTGGTCGGCGCCGAATCCATTTGCAGGGACGCCTCCGTGCTCATGTCGATCGAGACGCCACCGTCATCCGCCACCATGATCTCGCGCGGGTCCATCAGGACCAGGAACGATTCCGTAGGCGACGCCGACAGCGCGACGTTGTTCGACGTGATCACCGGATACCCGAAGAACGTGCCGCCGTTGGGTCCGATGCCGGGGAACGCGAAGATGTCTTGCGTGGTCCGCTTCAGCGACAGCGACAGCGCCGTGCTGTCGAGCCGCATCGACCACTGGCAGCACGAGACGGGCACGGCGGCGCAGGGGCTCGACGCGCTCACCGAGTACCTCGACACCTACTGGTACGTGAAGCCCGACGGCACGCTGCGCATCGGCGCGCCGGCGTGGGCGGTGAGCGAGCCGGAGCACATGCTGCTCGAGATCGACCCGCGCGCCGAGACGTGGACGGTGTCGGCGCTCGAGGGCACCGTGCAGCCGGGCACGACGTTCCTCGGCAAGCAGATCCGCGGCGTCGAGCACACGATCGACGGCGAGGGCGCGCGGAGCCGCGTCTACTGGGGCGGCGACGACTTCAGCATCGACGAGGACTTCCGCGACGTGGTGCGGCTGTACCAGGAGCGCACGCTACCCATCTACGAGGGCCGCGTGGTCACCGCCAACGCCGACGGCACGCTCGACGTGGAGCCGGTGCGCGCGCGCGAGGAAGTCGGCCCCGGCTGGCAGAAGGTGCCGCTCTACCTCGTCGGCACCGCGACCGTGAAGGTGCAGCCCGGCGCGCTGTGCCTCGTCGAGTTCCGCGACAACCGGCGCGACCTGCCCTTCGTACGCAGCTTCCTGTCGGGGACGTTC
>OFRG01000131.1_pt1 | contig 32173 bp, 27 predicted proteins | sample 1543071 | NCBI WGS metagenome assembly OFRG01 (sample SAMN07774222, study PRJEB24372) | wastewater metagenome | isolation source: WWTP Verbania (Effluent) | place: Italy: Verbania | collected 2015-12
AAAGTAGATGAATTAATGCAACAATACTTATTCACTCAAACTGAAATATTTAAGAAATTCTCTACAGATAAAGATTTTCAAAGAAGATACAAAGAATTTATATTTGATACTTTATGGGCACAACAAGGTAGGCAACCACAAATAAATCCTTAAAAGCGTTTTTATTTTAGTATTAATAGGTATTACACTTTTAGGTCTTTACCTGCCTTAAGTGGTTTAAATATATTTTCATCAGTTGATATAACCTTAGTAACTATTGCATCTGTGATTATCTCACATTTTCTCCCCTTTGATGTGGTAAAAAACAAATCAATCATAGAATTAATGAATTGTGTTTTTGCCTTGATATTATTTAAGATAAGCTTTTCATTTTTTCGGAAATGTTTTGTGATTCTTTGAAATTGACTTGCCCGGATAAACGATACTTTCAACCTTCTGTTTTTAGTTAGGGGGATATATTTTTTTTCAAAAAGTGGAGGGAAAATGTTATTACTAATAAAAACGAAACCTTTTAACCCGCCATTATCTTTAATAGATTTATTATCTTTTGCTTCTTTTATATAAGTAACATTTTTGCCAAATTTGCCCATTACTAAAGTCTTTCCTTCACTAAATTTCCCATCCCAAATAAAACACCCTTTATTTTTATCAAGCATCGGAAAAGCCGTAAACCCATCAGGAAGAGATTTTCCTCTGTGTTTTGCGCCAAGCCACAAACAATTTCCGAATACATAATCAAATAGAATCGAACAATCAGCTTCAAATAACTCAGCTCCCAGATTTTTAACCTCTTTATTTCGATCTTTATAGTATTGATTATTTGAAACTCTAGCTATCGATGTTTTACATAAATCTCGCATTTTCGTTAATGATTCTTCTCTAATTGTAGCGATTGAATTTTTAATTACAGCTGAGTTTTCCTCCATAATACTATAAACAGCCTCCCATAGCGTTAGAGCATGGCAACCTTTTGCAATTAGATCATCTTTATCATCTCGTGTTGTAATAATTATTGCGTGTGGATATCGGTATTTTAATACTTCGATTTGATTATCATTAAGAGCAGATGTTATCGGGATAAAATCTGCGAGTTCCTGCTTAAATGTAATTTGAGAAATAAATATTTTCCTTGAAAGTAATTGTTTTGTAGAGTTATTTACAATCCCTTGGGTAAATTTATTTTTTAAAAAATTAGCAATATTTTCCTCTTCAATTTTTTTAATTTCAACACTTTTGCCATTTAATAATACATCTCCACAATTAGAACAGTAGGTGATATTTTTCCAAACAGAAATATACCTAATTGGACAAGTGCTGTTTACACAAATCTTAGATGTTTCTTCAATAGAACTTGCGCTCGTTAATATCTTTTCAGTTAAAAGCGATTTGTAAATTGACATTGCTTCAGATGACCTAAGTTCAATCTTAGAAGAACGGACTGGAATATTTGTTAAAAAATGTTGGTAGATTATTTTATGGGTTAAATCTTTATATTCAAGAAAAGAATTTAGTTGTATTCCGAAATCGTTTTGAAAATCAGTAAAAAGTTTTTTTCTCTGGTAGCTTGTCAAGCCTTTGTCTTCTGGGTGGAGTAAAATTGCTCCAAAAATACCTTCTTTGTATGTAAGGATTGTTATAAATATTGGCTTATTGATTACTTTATCAATGTATGTAATTCGAATTTGCTTGAATAATTCTTGTTTCTTCTGAGTAAGGGAAAATTTGGTTTTGTAAGTGTCAAGTAATGCAACATTTTCTAATCTGTTGTGTGAAGAAGACATGGTAACGCGAAATTCAGAATCTAAATATGTACAACCACATAAAATGAAATGTTTAGAAGCTCCTTTTTTTAGAAAATTTATAAAGGGTCTGAAATCTACTTTTGATTCTGGTGTATCTAAATAAGTTCCGAATGATTTTTCTAGTTCACTTTTAGCTGTATAATATTCACCTTTTGAGTCCATTGATAAAGTAACCCGTAAGACATTATAATCTTTAGAAATTTTAATGAACTTGTTTGTTACTTTATTTTCAGCCTTTTTTTGTATCCAAATAACTCTTTCATTTCCAAAAACTGCATCTTCTTTATCAATATACTTCGCTTTTTTATCTTGTCGAGTTAATCTCTGTCTTAGCTTTCGAGTGTCAAAAGTATTAATCTTGCAACCAGGTTTTACTTTACCATTATAAAGCTGCCCCTCACCTTTTTTATAGAATTCAAAAATTAAGCCGAGCTCCGAAAACCGCGCTTTTACTTTATCTAAATTTCCCTTATTCTTATGAAATATATTAAATAGTTTAAGAAACGCATTGCTTACGTTTTTTGTTTTTGTCCATGTTTTAACTGTTTCTAAATCTTTTCTGAAAAATCGGGAGAAATTTTTGAAGAATAATTTATCGTCATAGAGTATTGCTTTCTTGTATACAGTATCAATATCGTTCTGGGTTACACCTACTCGCCGAAGAGCAGACATATCAGACTTATATTTATAGTCTTTAAGTGCACGACTTCTCTTGGGAAAGGTCTCGGTCTCATGACCTTGCCATCAAAAACACACGCCAGCTAAAGTGTAGCACTATTACATAGAGCTACACTTTTTGCTACATATGCCTTCCCTCGGCTGCGCCTGGGAAAGAGCCTATTTGCAAACGCTGTCATGGTTTTTGGCTGTGGTCATTCGCCTTCGTCCGTGCTCTCAATCTGTATGGCCTATTCACTGTTCGTTCATAAGCCATACATCTTCCGCACTCCACATTATCTCCCCACCACTGGCGGCAATCTAAAAAGTATGCTAATCACAAAGCATAGCTTATACTTTTCCGCTGCCTTGTGGTGGGTGCGCCACCTGCTAGCGTTTACCGTCGCTGAACACAGAACTGATGCTATGTTTTGCTGCTACATAATCCATGCTAATACAAGTATGCCACGCAAAACATTCTACGCCTGAGCTATGCCTCGTGTTACACACTCCAGGGCATAGCCACGGTAAACGCATGGCGCAGGCGGTGGCGCATTAAACGAAGAAGAGGAAGTATTTTTCAATGTGTCTCTTTCTAATCTCGTAATTAAGAAAATTGTGAATATAGTGAACTATTACCCCAAGCCATATAGTACCTATATAGAGAGTAAAAAGGCATGCAAGAGGCCCAAATACAAGTCCTGCATACAGAACTTGATGCAGAGTTTCCTTCCTAGTTTGCCATTTATAATTCTTAAGATGCCATAATCCAAACAGGATTGAGGAGATAGCTATAGAAAGTACAGGAGATAAAATCATCAGCAATCCAAATAATATTATTCCCCTGAAAATTATTTCTTCATAAATTGATGAAAAGAAGGTTGAGAGCCTCCAAGGATAATGCCCATAAGTCTTACCAGTATTCTTGAATTCTTTTCGTTGAGTGATAATTGCTAGTGCGAATAAAAAGCAAATAAAAAATATTTGTAGAAATGGAGTTAAAAAACCGATCTGTTTAAACTTTAATACTTCGAATAGCATATTTATAAACCAATTTTACCATTTTTACCTCATAGTTGAAACCTTGCTTGGCCAGCGCAAGGCAAAGGTATTGGCTCTGCAAAAGAAAGTAAAGGTCTACGCTTCGTTACACTTCGCTTGCCTCCGGTATTTTCAAAAAAATCTCCATCCTTTAATTAAAAAATTGATTTAGTTGGATAGTATTTTTTTGAAAATAACCTTGACTTTCTACCACGCTTCAATTTTGTTGCCTATCGCTGGCCAACTGGGGCAATGAGCCAAATCATTTCAGTAACATAAAAAACCGGAGGGTAATCTCCGGTTCCAACTCTTTGCAACGAGTCTATGAGTATCTCAATGGGTTAAAGATAAATTTGAATGTTGGTTCATTCATGGGAAAAACAACAGCTTTTTATGTGTTTTTTCTTCCCGTTGAAACTAAGGAATAAACAAAATTTGTCCTAAAGTAATGCTAAGTATATTAGTATAAATCTTCAAAAAAATCGTATCTTTAATTTAAACTTTTTCCTATGCCAGAAGTGAAAAATATAGGTATCTGGATACGGGTTTCAACCGAATTTCAAGTTCAAGATGAGAGTCCTGAACATCATGAACAACGTGCGAGATCATATTCCGAAGCAAAAGGATGGAATGTCATAACCGTATATCGGCTAGATGCTCTTTCCGGTAAATCTGTAATGGATTATTCTGAAACAAAACGGATGTTGAAGGATATAAAAGACGGTACTATTACAGGAATCATTTTTTCAAAACTTGCCCGTCTTGCCAGGAATACAAAAGAGCTTCTTGAAATATCCGAAATATTTAGGACTTACAATGCTGATTTAATATCACTGGCAGAAGCGATAGACACCTCAACACCTGCCGGAAGATTATTCTTTACAGTGATCGCTGCAATGGCTCAATGGGAGCGAGAGGAAATATCAGATCGAGTTGCTGCTTCTGTACCAGTACGGGCAAAAATGGGCAAATCCCTGGGTGGCCAAGCCCCCTACGGATACAAATGGGAAGGTAAGGAATTACACCTTGATCCTAAAGAAGCACCTGTCAGGAAGCTGCTATATGAGATATATAAGAAAACTAAGCGCATAAAGGCTACAGCCAAAGAATTAAATGAATTAGGGCATCGTACCCGTAATGGCTCAAAATTTACAGGCACAACCGTAGAACGGCTATTAAAAGACCCAATTGCAAAAGGGGTACGGAGGGCAAACTATACAAAAAGCACCGGTGAAGGTAAAAAATGGGTTATCAAACCTGAAAGCGAATGGGTTGAAATACCATGTCCAGCAATTGTAGACGAGGAGCTTTGGAATGATTGTTATTCCATAATGGAGAATTCCATTACCCGAAGGGTTGCCGTTGGCCCAAGACCAGTATTCCTTTTGTCAGGCTTTGTACATTGTAGCTGTGGCAAGAAAATGTACGTTTATAACAACAACAAAGATTATAAATGCACACCTTGCAAACGCAAAATTCCAGTTTCCGATCTCGATGAAATTTATCATTCTCAATTAAAATCATTCCTTTTTTCTGATTCCGATTTGAATTCTTTTTCTGAAAAATCCGATCAACAAATAAAAGAAAAACAAAATCTTTTAGATATTTCAAAAGATAGTTACGAAAAGCTAAAAAAGAGATTGGAACAGCAATTAAATCTCCGGTTGGATGGTGAGTTAAGTAAAACAGATTTCCAATCGTTCTATCAGCCATTACAAATACAGCTCCGGCAAATGGAAGAGCAAATACCTATACTTGAGGCTGAAATAGACTTCCTTAAAATACAGCTATTGTCTTCCGATATTGTTATAAACGAAGCCAAGACATTGTATGAGAACTGGATCAAACTACCGTTTGATGAAAAACGGTCAATTGTTGAAACAATTACCGAACATATTGAAATACAATCCGATACCATCAATATATCTCTTATTCCGATCTCAAGTCAGCTAATGACCCCTACCTCTTTAGAAACGGCGAGAAATGGTGACGCAACCATGTCCTTGCGTTACCTTTTCCCGTTTAAAGGTACAGTGCCATATAACTACTTCAAAAAGAGCATGATAGCTAATCCTGTGACTTTGGGTGAAAAATTAAGAAACAGGAGAATTGAATTAGGGCTTTCACAAAGTCAGGTAGGCAAAATCCTGGATACGGATGAACAATATGTGTATGCCTGGGAGAATAATCATAACAAGCCGATAATTTCAATGTACCCCAAGATCATAGAATTCTTAGAGTATTTCCCATTTGAGATCGATACAAATACCCTAGGCGGAAAAATAAAGAAGTACCGGTATCTACATGGTATGAGTCAAGAAAAAATGGCTCACTTTCTAAATGTTGATGAAGGAACAGTTAGAAGTTATGAAGCCGGAAAAAGAGTGCCCAAATTAGGTATTAAAAATAGAGTAATATGTTTAACTAAAAGTCCTTAGCGGAACTTAGTTTTATATTAAATAAAAATAAAGCCTGTCGCATTTGCAGACAGGCTTTGCTTACACTAACTAACCATAGATTCCTCAACTGATTCATCAACTTCATCTTTTGATTCGATGGCCTGCCTGCCTAGTATTAAGTCAACCGCCTTTTGTGCCTGGCCGGAAGCAGAAATGATAAATCTTTTATCCTTCTTAAATACTCCCAACCAGTTATCCAAATAGGCAACTGTGTTATTGATCTCATTTGGCAGGACTCCGGAAAAACGGCAGAGATAGGCACTTCCCATTTCTGCGATCAGTTCCTCCATGGCATAACTTTCAGAACCGAAAGGAACCATATCAGTAAGTGTTTTCCTACCCAAACGTTTTTCCGCACCGGTGCTATGCACCAGTTCGTGAAAAAGAGTGGAATAGTAGCTTTCAAGGGATTTAAAGCTCTTTTTCTTTGGCATATTGATAATGTCGGTATCAATACGGTAATAGGCTTTCTGCTCCTTGTGGACGATGGTAGGGCTATTAGCCATGCTGTTAATGATTGCCTCACATTCAAGTATCGGCTCACGGTCAACAGCAGCCACATCTGATTTTGGTATCAGATTTTCAGGAATATCCCGGCATTGGGCAATATTGAAGACCTTGTAATACCGAAGCATGGGAACTTGCTTTTGCTTGGTTTCCTTATCTTCTTCTGCATTTTTTTGTACCGGTTTCCAGAAAACCACAATGTGCCCCGTTTCTCCTTTTTTTACAGACCCGCCCATACTTTTGATCTGATCCCAGGTCAGAAAGTAATTTTGTTCGTAGTTAAGCGAAAGCAATAACCATAAGTTAATGCCCCGGTACTGCCGTTTGCTTAACAGGTTTGCAGGAACACCGGCTTCTGCCCAGGGCCGTTGCCATGGAACAATACCTTGTTCAAGAAGTGAAATGATTTGATCAGTTACTAACTGATAGACATCAATTTTTGATGTAGTTTGTTGTGAATCCATAATTCAATTTTTTAATTGTGAAAAAACTTATTTCAGATTCAGTATAAAAAATGGTGGGAAAGAAAATAAGTGAGGGTAGAATGCAATAAGAAAACAAGGTCGCTTAACCTTGTTTTCTGTGATGGGCTTTATCGACTTATGCTTACTTGAAAATAAGTAGCAACAGCAATAGCTTCGAATAACTTGGAATAGTAAACTGAAGTATTTAATTGATCCTTCTCTACTATCTCATTTAATTCGGGATATTGAAATGCTATCTTTTCAAAAAGCGTTGTCTTTTTCTTTTTGCCTTTGATTTTCCACCCACGAAGTACTTCCGAAATTGAGTAGCTTCTAACTTCGACATTTTTCTTCTTGAGCGTTTGAAAAATCTTTTTATAAAGGCTTTCCATTTGTTTAGTTTGATGATGTGCATAGGGTTTTGACAAAATAATATTGTGTATGTTAATGTGCTCGTACCACGTTTGTAGGCTGGTGATGATCTTTTGGCCTTTGGTCTCAGACCACTTCTCCTTGTTTAGCTTGACCGCATAATCAATAAGAGATGAGTCTTTTATTATTGCCAGTCCTATGAAACGTGTATTTGCACTAATTCCGAGGATACATCTGTTTTCCATTTTGTTTCATCAAATAGGTAAACAATGCAGCCCGATTCTTTTTAATTTTCGACTCATCTATTGCCATCACTTTTTGAAGCACATCGCGTATGTGAGTTTCGGTATACTTTCTTGCAAATTGAAGAAACAGAATTATCGAATCTTCATCATGCAAAGTGTATGCGATCTCACGAGCAAGCTTGATTTCACTATCCGTGTATTGTTCCATGTTTTCCACAGTATCCACATAACGTTACGTTATACGTTTATTTATAATCGTTAATCGTTTCGTTCGTTTTTATATCAACTTTTTAAAAAACTGATGTAGATAGATTTAAATAATAATAATTACTACTACCCTGAAACTCATAAAGGACAAACTTCTTGCCCTTTATAAGATCAATAGATTTTTTATGTCATAGGTTTAAATAAATATTTTAATCAACAGATTTAATCATGAATATTTTTCTCTTTTTGTAATCTGTTAGGGTTACGACTATCTCCATATTCCAATAATAAAAATTATTTTGATTTGATATAAGTGAGGGTAAAATGCACAATACCCTCACTTAATTTCCTATTTGTCGAATGCAATAATTCAAGAATAGGCATGCAAAAAGAGATAATCAAAAATCAAAAATTGGTTCAAAATGGGGCTTTTGAAAAAGCACCAACTTTTGAAAATGAAGCAGTGGATGACCCAAAGCAATACGATGGATCAGAAGAAATCCCAATGGATTCTGATGATTTTGATGACTTATCAAAGGAGTATATTTTGAGAGATGAGATAGCCGAAGACAAATTTGTCGATGAGCTTGCCAGAGTAATTGTTTTTATGGTTAAATCAATTAATTAGTAAATGGTATAATCATAATATGGGGTATGGATCAAAAAAATGTGAAATAGATACTCGTAAACGTGCCTTAGTGTATGTACGTGTTTCTACTGATAAACAAGCAGATAAAGGAATTGCTATTCCTACACAAACTGATGCATGTTTAGCCAAAATAAAGGCACTAGACTTTGAGTGTGATCCAGCTTTCGATATCTACAAAGATGAAGGCTATTCGGGCTTAGGAATGACAAAAAGAACAGGGTTACTTTCACTTCTAAATAGATGTAAACAAGATAAAACTATCAAAGCCGTTGTTGTCTATGAGCTTTCTAGAATTTCAAGAAATCAGTATGACAGTATTTTTATTCGGAATGAACTAAAAAAGAAAAATATATCTATTGTTTCAACAACCGAACAAATAACAGATGACCCAATGGGAGATGCAATGGCAGGGATGCTCACGGTTATGAATGAGTTTTCTTCTTCGCAAACAAGGCAAAGAGTTACTGATAATATGATGAGCAAAGCTATGAAAGGTGATTGGCCAGGAAAAGCTCCGTTTGGGTATATGAATAAACAAGAAAAAGTTTCAACTGGACGTGTAAAAGCATGGGTGGAAATAAATCAAGAAGAAGCCTCATGGGTATCAAAAGCTTTTGAATATTATGCCTCTGGTTCCTATTCTCTCAATTCTCTTATTAGCAAACTAAAAGAGGAAGGGTTTCCAGAAAACAAGATTCAAGGAGGCAATCTTTCAAAAGGCTTTCTTTGGGCTATGTTAAGGCGTAAATTTTATATTGGAAGATTTGAATGGGCGAAATATGAAGGCCCTGGGAATCACGAAATTTTCTTGGATAAAAATCTATTTCTACAAGTACAGCAATTATTGGATTTACAAAACAAAGGTGCTGACAGAACTCGAAAATATGAATCTTTTACCAAAGAAATTTGTTTTTGCGGTGAATGTGGTAGTCGGATGACCTTAGAAAAACACAAAACATCCATTGGTAGAGATATTTTATATCTAAGGTGTATTAAAGCTAAAAAGGGAAAAAAAATAACTTGTAATCAAAGTTATGGTCATGAAGAGATGTATGTTGATCAAATTTCAGAAATATTAAAAAATATACAGATTCCACCTCATTTAGTTGTTAAATTAAAAGCTAGAATAAAAGAAATATTTAATGATGATGAAAAGCTTAATGAAGCAACCAAAAATGACATTGAAAAAAATCTCGCAAAACTTAATATTAAAAAAAGAAATCTTATCAATATGATGTTAGATAAGGAGTATCAAACCGACTCGGATAGATCATTATATGAAGAAACAAGGAGAGAATTAGCCATTGAAGAAATTAGATTAAAGTCTGAGTTAGAAAAAAGTAATAGCAGAATTGGAGATACTTTAAGGTTAGTTGATCTTGCCATAGCTCTAGCTTCGAATATATATAATACATTTAAAAGAACTAAAGATGATAATCTCAGGGGTTTATTAGCAAGAACTTTGTTTAAGAGAATCGAAATTACAGATAAGAAGATATCGAGCTTTGAACTCAATTCACCGCTTGATTATTTATGTCGTTCTCAATTTAAAAAGATTTCTAGTCTGGTTCAATTCGAACAAGACATAGTATGTGGACCGTACAGGACTCGAACCTGCCACCCCCTCATTGCAAATGAGGTGCTCTACCAGATGAGCTAACGGCCCAATTCACCTATATTACCGTATTTTTATCTTTTTGCAAGAGTTAAAATAGAGAGTATATCGCAGCTATGGCTGTGATACCCATCAAAATAGTTGTAGTCCAGCCAATGATGTTTACTAGCTTTGAATTCTTGAATTTTCCCATTACTTTTTTGTTTCCACTAATGTGAACAATAAATATAAGTATTATAGGTGCAACAATACCGTTTGCAATTGCAGAATAGATTAGAGCTTTGATTGCATCTATCCCGACAAAGTTTAGTAATATTCCGATCGCAATCGAGATGCTAATAATGGCGTAAAATGCTTTTGCCTCTGATAGCTTTCTATACAATCCTTCTTTCCATCCAAAACTCTCAGATAGGGCATAGGCTGTCGATCCTGCAAGGACTGGGATAGCAAGCATACCAGTACCCACTATCCCTATAGCAAATAGATATGTAGACCATTTGCCAGCAAGTGGAGCTAGGGCCTGCGCTGCTTCACTTGCAGTATTTATATTTGTGATTCCGTTTTTAAATAAAGTATTTGCACAGACTGCAATAATAAAGAACATGACGAGATTAGAAAAAATCATACCTGTCCACACGTCTGCCCTCATTTTTCTGATTTCTTGTTTTGTTGCACCCAATCTTGACTCATCAGTTAGCTTTCCTTCAACGATCTGCTCTTCTACTTCCTGTGAAGTTTCCCAGAAGAAAAGATAAGGGGAGATAGTAGTACCCAATATTGCTGTTATCAACAGAACCTGATTTTTTGAAAATTCAAAACTAGGAATTAAACTATCATGTAATAATTGCGCCCAATCCATGTGTACAATAAATCCTGTAGCTATATATGCAAGTAAGCTTATGACCATCCATTTTAGTATCTTCGCATATCTTTTATACGGGATATATATCATGAGTAGTAGACATATCAACCCTGTTAATACGATTGTAAAAATAAAAGAAGCAGAGGGTATTATTAATTGGACAGCTTTTGCTATCGCACCCAAGTCTGCCCCTATATTTAGAGTATTAGCTAAAAATAATAGTAAAGTACAAAAATATAATACTTTTTTTGAGTATAGTTTTTTTATGTTTGTTGCCAGTCCTTGCCCAGTCACAAGGGCTATTCTTCCACACATTTCTTGAACAGTAGATACCAATGGAAGAATCCAAACAGCAAGCCAAACTAAACTAGTTCCATATTGTGCTCCAGTCTGAGAATAGGTAGCAATACCAGAAGGATCATCATCTGCAGCGCCGCTCACAAGGCCTGGTCCAAGTTTACCTACATATTCTTCTCCTTCTTTTAAAATAGATTCTCTAGCTTTTGCCATGTAAAATCATTATACTATTTTATTGTAATTTGTTACAATTTAAAACACATGGCACTCAACAAGCCTAACAAGATTCAAATAATTAAATACGCCCCGCCCCCTCCAGATTTACCAGTACTTGGACAAGTTGATCCCAGTGAGGTTTCTTTTATTGGCCGGACAAATTACGTAGCAGCTCTTGAAGAAAAGAAGTTTGTTTTTGGTATTAAGCGTGTAGATCGCAGACGACATTTATATATCATAGGTAAGTCTGGGGTAGGTAAATCAAAACTCCAAGAGCTTATGGTTCGTCAGGATATTGCATATGGTCACGGTGTTTGTGTGATAGATCCACACGGTGAATTTATTGATGATATTTTAGGTTTTATTCCAGAGAGTCGGATAAACGATGTATGTATTATTGATCCGGGAGATATAGATTTTCCCTCATCATTTAATCCACTTGCAAATGTCGACCCTACATTTAAACACCAGCTTACTCAAGGTCTTATAGAGGTTCTCCGTAAGCAGTTCGGTGCAAACTGGACTCCTCGTCTTGAGCACGTCTTTCGCTTTACAACACTTGCACTTCTAGACTATCCATACGCTACGATGCGCGGGATGATCTCCATGCTAACAGATCGTAACTATCGTCAGAAAGTTGTGGAGTATATTGAGGATGACATGGTCAAACGTTTCTGGGCTATCGAATTCGCAGACTGGTCAGAAAAATTTGATACTGATGCTATCATCCCGCTTGTTAACAAACTCGGGCAGTTCCTCTCTGATCCGATGCTTCGAAATATTTTCGGACAAAAAGAAAATAAAATTGATATCGAGCAGATCATGAATGATCAAAAAATTCTTCTTATTAATCTATCAAAAGGAAAAATCGGAGAGGAGAATTCATCTTTCTTTGGAGCGATGTTTTTAACTAAGATAAAACAAGCTGGAATGGCTCGTGCCAAGATGGAAGCCCATCTTCGTAAAGATTTTTATTTATATGTGGATGAGTTCCAAAACGTCGTGACTGATACATTTGAAAATCTTTTATCTGAGGCTCGTAAGTATGCAATCAACTTAACTATGGCTCACCAGTATGTAGGACAGATCCCGGTTAAAGTTGAAGCTGCAGTTTTAGGTAACGTAGGTTCTATTATTTCTTTTCGTGTTGGAGGTGATGATGCTGTAAAACTCAAGCCAGAGTTTTCTCCAATATTTGATGTGAAAGATATGATCAACTTAGGGGTAGGGGAATTTTATGTGAAGATGACAATTGATGGGGAATCATATGATCCATTCTCTGCTGAAACTCTCCGTGTTCTACCTGCGACACACCCATCATATCGAGATCGTGTTATTGAAGCATCGCGCAATACTTACGCTATTCCTGCGGGGGAAGCGCAGCGTCTTATTGCTGAAGAAGAGTCAACAATTATCCGCTCTGCTCAAGAAAAAGCTGCTATTACTGGGGGTAAAAATTCTGTTTATGGCGACAAGGAAGAGAAAAAGGTTGTTGAAGAAAAAGCAAGTGAACCATTAATATAATAAAATAAAAGATTATGCAAATTATGAGTCGCGTCGGAGCCTCCGTAGAGAGGGTAAAGCGCGAAGAATTAGCATATTTTTTGAAAAGTGATAGAATTTATATATAAAGGTCGTATTCTAATAAACCCTTATATTATATGGTTTTTATATACACAACGTGTAAGGATATGGATGAAGCCGAGAAGCTCGGGTCACTTATAATACAAACCAAAATAGGTGCCTGTGTGGATTTTTGGCCAATTAAATCTTGCTACAACTGGGAAGGCGGTATGCAATGTGTGACTCAAGCAATGCTCTTAGTAACTACACTTGAATCAAAGCTTGACCCCGTATCTCAACTTATAAATGACAATCATACTTATAGTGTGCCTCTTATTGCAGGCGTTGATATTCGCCGTATGAATCATGATTATAAAGAATGGATGGCTCAAGAGATCCAATAATGACTTTTCAAACCGTTACAATATTTGGTGCTTTTGATGGTATCCACGAAGGGCACCTTTCTTTTATACGCGAAGCTAAGAATTTTGCTGATAGGCTTGTTGTGATAGTTGCGCGAGATCAAGTAATTCTTAAATTAAAAGGCAACCTCCCTATGAACGATGAGTCTACTCGCATAAAGTCTATTATGGAAATTCCAGAGGTAGATATTGCTTACCTGGGGGATCCGAATGAAGGGACCTATAATATTTTGAAAGAAATTAAGCCTGATTTGATATACTTAGGTTATGATCAGCAAGGTCTTTTTGATAGTATAAACAAAGCAATAAAGAAAAAGATAATAAAGAAAGTAGAAATTAAATTCGGGCAACCTTATAAACCAGAAAAATTTAAATCGTCTCTTTTGAATAAAAATGAACGAAACTAAAAACTGTCAAAACTGCAAAAAAGATTTTATAGTTGATGAGAGAGATAAGCTCTACTATCAAAAAATTAATGTCCCTCATCCCACATGGTGTCCTGAATGTAGGATTATCAGAAGGAATGCTTCCAAAACTGTATGGACAGTATATTTTCGAGATTGTGACAAATGTAAAAGAAGAACTTTGTCGATGTATCACAAAGATACCCCTGTCATTGTTTACTGTTCAGAATGTTGGTGGGCTGATGATTGGGATGGAACTGAGTATGGGATGGACTATGACCCCAAACGGAATTTTTTCGAACAACTCTATGAGCTTTCTAGAAAGACGCCATGGGTAGCAACTGAAACACTTGGTCCTTCAATGATAAATTCTGAGTATTGTAATGGAGCATCTTGGCTCCGTAATTGTTACCTTACATTTTGGGCAGATTATGCTGAGAATGTTACTCACTCCTCAATTATTTTACAACTGAAAGACTCATCTGATTGCATGCGAGCTCGCGAATCGGAGCTTTGTTATAATTCGCTTGGTATTAATAAATGCTACCAAACTTTTTTCTCAGAAGAATGTGATGCGTGCACTGATGTGTGGTTTTCTCGTAATTGTTATAATTGTACAAATTGCATAGGTTGTGCAAATTTACGCGGGGAGTCATACTGTATTTTTAACCAAAAATATTCTAAAGAAGATTATGCTCTAAAAATAAAAGAACTGGGTTTGGACTCATGGAATAAACTTAAAGAGTTAAAAAAAAGCGCCCGTACTTTCTGGCTGACAAAACCGTATCGATCCTACACTGGTAATTCAATGAATTTGAATGTTACTGGCGAATATGTATTTGAATCAAAAAATTCACAAGATCTGTACCTTTGTACTAGTGTGGAAGACTCTCGATATGTTCAATTCGTGACAGTCCCTACAGCACGTGATTGTTACGACTACTCTGGATGGGGTGCAAATGTTGACCTGATATATGAGGCTCACTCCACGGGTGAAAAAGCAAGTAATATAAAATTCTCTAATAGTTGTTATCCAGATAGTATGAATATTGAATATTCTATGTGGAGCTCTGCTTGTAAGAATGTCTTTGGGTGTGTGAATCTAAAACGCAAATCCTACTGTATTTTGAATAAAGAGTATTCCAAAGAAGAATACGAGAAATTAAAAGTTCAAATTATTGAAGATATGAAGAGAAATCCTTATCTCGACGAGATGGACCGTGTATGGAGCTATGGAGAATTTTATCCTATTAAATTGAATTTATTTGGCTACAACGAATCTGACGCAATGAAGTTTTTCCCAAAAACAAAAGAAGAAGCTCTTTCTATGGGATATATGTGGCATGAAGCTGATCAATCAGAATACAAGATAACAATGGATACCACAGAATTACCTGAAACAATTAATCAGATTTCTGAATCTATTCTTAGTGAAATTATAAAATGTGAAGAATGTGGTCGTGGATATAAAATTGGACCACTGGAACTCAATTTATTAAAAAAAATGAATTTACCTATTCCTCATAGTTGCCCAAAATGTAGGCAAAAAACTCATTTTTCCAGACTCAACCCAATTCACTTATGGAAAAGGAATTGTGCCAAATGTAATATTGAAATCAGTACTGCATTTGCACCAGAACGACAAGAAATTATATATTGCGAATCTTGTTATCAACAAGAGTTTAATTAACATGGAAACCCGAAACTGCCAAAATTGTAAAAAAGATTTCAATATCGAACCGGATGATTTTTCTTTCTATGAAAAGATAAAAGTTCCACCACCTACATTTTGTCCAGAATGTCGAAGTCAAAGGCGTCACGCTTGGCGTAACAGCTTATCTCTTTATTCGCGCACTTGTGAACTTTGTCAAAAGTCTGTGGTTTCGATTTATTCTCCTGATTCTGGAGTTATAGTTTATTGCAATAAGTGTTGGTGGAGTGACAAATGGGACCCCAAAGATTATGCACAAGAGTATGATTTTTCAAGACCCTTTTTTGAACAATTTAGAGAGCTTCTCTATAAAGTGCCACAAATGGCAGTCGTAAATGACGATGGAATAGCTAGCTTGAATTGTGAATACACTCACGATATATGGTTTGCAAAAAACTGTTATATGGCTTTTTCAGGTTGGCATATAGAAAATATAATGTATAGCTTCTATATTCTAGCAGGGAAAAACATTATCGATGGCATGATAAATATGGCAGAAGCTGAGTATCTATATGAATGTATAAATTGCTCCCATGGTTATATGCTAAAGAACTCTTTTTTTAGTAGATCGTGCATAAACTCACAATTTTTGTATGATTGTCAGAATTGCACAGATTGTTTTATGTGTACAGGTTTAAGAAATAAGAGGTACCATTTTAAAAATAAACAGTACGAAAAAGAAGAATATGAAAAAATACTAATAGAGTATAAATTGGATACATTTTCTGGTGTAGAAAAAGCTCAAACCGAATACGATGAATTTATTTTACAATATCCTCGTAGATATGCTTGGATGAAACAGAATTTTGATTGTACAGGAGACATTGTCTCATATAGTAAAAATACAAAGAAATCATTTTTGGTAAAAAAAATGGAAAATTGTAAGTATGTACAATTTTCCAACGAAAACAAGGGCTCATATGACGTTGTCATGACAGGAGAACTTGAGGAATGTTACGATTCGGTTGTAGCCGATCACTGTTTCAATAATTTTTTTGGACTTTTTTCTGTTAAAAGTCAGAATATACAATATACTCAACATTGTCATTCTTCTAAATATATTTTTGGATGCGTGTCTTTACGTAATGCCAAATATTGTATTTTAAATAAAGAATATACAAAAGAAGAATATGAAGAGATGTTACCAAGGATTATTGAGCATATGAATACAAGCCCTTATATAGATCAAAGAAGCAGAGAATATAAATATGGAGAATTTTTCCCTATCGAGTTAGCACCTTTTGGATATAATGAATCACTTGTAATGGAACATTTTCCACTAACGAAAGACGAAGTATTGTCGCAGGGTTATAAATGGCAAGATAATATACAGCGTACAGTTGGCCGCGAGACATTAACACCAGAAAATATTCCAGAGAGTATTTTTGATATCCCAGACTCTATTACTAGTGAAGTTTTAAAATGCATAGACTGTGATAGGAATTATAAAATTGTTGGAGATGAATTGACACTGTATAGAAAAATGGAAATCCCAATACCTAGAAGATGTTTTCATTGTAGACATTCTAGGCGTGTTGCTAGAAGAAATCCTTTCAAACTCTGGCATAGGAATTGTATGAAGGATGGTTGCTATAATGAATTTGATACAAGTTATGCCCCAGATCGCCCGGAGATTATTTATTGTGAAAAATGCTATCAACAAGAAGTAAATTAATATGGAAACTAAAAACTGTCAAAACTGCAAAAAAGATTTCAACATCGAACCAGATGATTTTTCATTTTATGAAATGATGAAAACCCCAGTACCTAATTGGTGTCCAGAGTGCAGGATGGTTCGCCGTCTTGTTTGGAGAAATGAGCGCAATTTATTTCGAAGAAAAGATGCTCATACTGGAGATGATTCATTTTCAGGTATTCCAGCCGAAGCAGCTATGCAAACATACGAAACGACTTACTGGTACGGTGATGAGTGGGAAGCATTGGATTACGGTGTAGAATACGATTTTTCAGTCCCATTCTTCAAGCAATTTCAATCACTCTTTAATCGCGTACCTATAATGGCAAAGTCTTCTGCTGGATTTATGATAAATTCAGACTATTGTAACGAAGCAGGAAGACTCAAAAATGCATATCTGTGTTTTGATGCTGACTTTATTGAAGACTCTGGATATTTAGTAAAGGTAACCAATGTAAAAAATTCGTTCGATTCTCACGAAATGATAGACGATGAGCTTTGCTATGAATGCGTAATGGTGTATAAATCGTACCAAACTATGTTTTCTGTTGATTGCGAAAGTTGTGTCGATGTGTGGTTTAGTAAGGGGCTTCGTGGATGCACCAACTGTTTTGGTTGCGTTAATCTACGAGGTAAGTCATATTATTTTTTTAACGAACCACTTTCAAAAGAAGAATACGAAAAAAGAATATCTGAATTGAATCTCAGTTCCCACGAATCAATTAGACAGTTGAGTGATAAGATTCCAGATTTTTGGCAAAAATTTCCAGTTAAATATTATCATGGTATGAGAAATCTCAATTGTACGGGGGATAGGGTGAATGACTCTAAAAATGTGAGAGACTCTTTTTCAGTAGAGGACGCTGAGAATCTACGCTATGTACAGATAAGTGTTTTGAAGGCTGCTAACTCTTATGATTCTTGCCAACTTTTTATGGGGATAGAAAATGCCTACGAATGTATGACATGTGGAGATGGAGCTTATGGATTAAAATACTGTTTCAATTGTTTTGGAAATGTACGAGATCTGGAATACTGTGGCTATTGTTTTGGTACATCAAGCTCATTTGGTTGCGTTAGTCTCAAGAAAAAACAATACTGTATCTTAAACAAACAGTACACCAAGGAAGAATATGAATCACTTGTGCCAAGGATAGTACAGCATATGAAAGATATGCCTTATATAGATGAGAAAGGAAAAATATATACATATGGAGATTTTTTCCCATCATCTTTTTCACCCTTGGCGTATAACGAAAGTTTGGCACAAGATTATGTGCCGATAAGTAAGGAAGAAGCACTGAAAGAAGGGTATTTATGGCGAGAACCAAATGCTCGTGAATTTCAGACTACTATAAGTGGTGAGGATTTGCCAGATTCAATTAATGAAGTCTCAGAAGATATTACCAAAGAAATCATTGCATGCGTAAATTGTAAAAAAGCATATAGAATAGTTCCTATTGAATTGCAATTCTATAAACGGATTGGTTTACCTCTGCCTCATAAATGTCATAACTGCAGGTTTTTAGACCGTTATAAATTTATAAATAAACCAAAACTTTATAATCGTTCTTGCATGAAAGAGGGTTGTAAAAATGCGTTTAAAACTAGTTACGAGCCAAATCAACCAGATATAGTTTATTGTGAATCTTGCTATCAACAAGAGATGAATTAATTTATAAATTGTGTATACTAAATAAATATGGAAGAAACAATAGGATTTTTTAGTGAGTACAAACATATATCTGTTATAACCCACGTTTTTTCAGTGATTGTAGGTATGGGCTCTGCCTTAGTATCTGATGTGTTGTTTAATATTTATATTAAAGATAAAAAAATAAATATACATGAAGATAAGACTCTGAATATACTTTCAAAAATAATCTGGTTTAGTTTATTTTTTATTTTTATGAGTGGACTCGCTCTATTCTTGTCTGACCCAGTAAAGTATTCATACTCAGCAAAATTTCTAATCAAGATGACCGTAGTGATTGTAATAATAGTAAATGGCTACATGTTTCAAAAGGTTGTACACCCAGCTTTAAGGAAAATAAATTTTTCTGACACAAATACCCATCACAAATATGTTAAGCTCCGCAAACTCTCATTTGCTTTTGGGGCTGTGTCGCTTAGCTCTTGGTTGTTAGCATTTATTCTTGGGATGCTCCCAAGTATCCCTTTTTCATATACAGCTTCACTATTACTTTACCTATTTATCCTTTTAGGAGGGATTGTATTTAGTCAGATTGTAGAATACAAGCTTACTCACAATCGTAAATAGTATTCCTTTTATGCATATAAATAGGGTATAATAAGGGTAATCTATGGATCCGAACAACCAAATTCCACACAATCGAGATATAACTTACTTTGCTAAGACCAATTTTCGTAGTACCAACAATATATTTGGTATCAAGAGGAAAGACAGAAGACAGCATATGTATGTTCTTGGTAAGTCTGGTACTGGTAAATCCGTACTCCTATCTAATCTAATAGTTCAGAATATAAATAATGGGGAAGGTGTATGTGTGGTTGACCCACACGGAGAGCTCGTTGAAGAGATTCTCCACCTTATACCTGATCATAGAGCTAAAGATGTCATCTACTTTAACCCAGCAGATATTGATTTTAATGTTGGGTTTAACGTTATTGCACTTGATGACCCAAAGTATAAACACTTAGTGGCTTCAGGGTTGATGGGTATTTTTACGAAGATCTGGGCAAACGCTTGGAGTTCTCGTATGGAGTACATCTTAAACAATGCGATCTTGGCGCTTCTAGATACTCCTGGCACTACACTTCTAGGTATCCCAAGACTTCTAGTGGACAAAGATTACCGTCAGATGATTATCGGCAACTTAAAAGATCCAGTCGTGAAAGCTTTCTGGGTGCATGAGTATGAACAGTGGCGTGAACAATTTAGAAATGAAGCTATTGCTCCGATTCAAAACAAAGTTGGGCAATTTCTTTCAACTTCTATAATTCGTAATGTGGTTGGTCAATCTAAATCTACAATTGATATTTTCAAGATAATGAACGAAGGCAAGATCTTCCTTGTTAACGTTTCAAAAGGGCGTGTTGGTGAGGATAATTCTGCGCTTTTAGGGGGAATGATAATTACCAAAATTCAGCTTGCTGCGATGGAGCGTGTGCGTATCCCAGAAAACGAACGTAAAGATTTCTATCTTTATGTGGATGAGTTCCAAAACTTTGCAACTGATTCCTTTGCAAATATTCTTTCTGAAGCTCGTAAATATCGCCTAAACCTAATTATTGCTCACCAATACACTGCTCAGCTTTCAAATGAGAATGGTACAGCCGTGCGAGATGCAGTTTTCGGTAACGTTGGTACTATGATCATATTCCGCGTTGGTGCTGATGATGCAGAATTTATTGAAAAAGAATTTGAACCAGAATTTACTGCGCAAGATTTGGTCAACCTCCCCAACTACCATGTATATTTAAAACTTATGATTGATGGGGTTACAAGCAGACCTTTTTCTGCAAGCACTTTACCGCCATTAAAGATTGATCCATCAGCAGGAGTTAAAGAAAAGATAATCGCATCATCACGTGCCTTATATGCACGACCACGTGAGGAAGTAGAAGCTGAGATCAATAGATGGAGCGGAACGTTACAAACGGTTGAAGGTGAGGCAAAATTCAAAGCTGATTGTTCAAATTGTGGCAAGGTTGCTATGGTACCGTTTGAACCAAAAGAAGGGAAGCCTGTATATTGTAAGGACTGCATGTTCAAGATTAAAAGCGGTGAATTAAAGCCACAAACTGGTTTCGTAGCTTCACGCTCTGCTCGACAAGAAGAAAAAAACTCTACCTCGCCACTTGCAATGCTAGGTATTGAATTTACTGATACAAACAATAAAATCCCAAATAGAAATTTGCCAAATCAATCAAATGGTTCACAAGCACCAAGACCATTATTCAATAAAAACAGTACTAGTAATAGTTTTCAAAAGAATAATAGCCAAGTTGAAAAGAGACATTCTGGCCCGTCACCACTACTAAAAGGATTGCTTGAAAAAATTGGTATTGATAAATCAACAAAACAACCGACGAGTCTACCAGTCACTGAAGTAAAAAAAGAAACCCCAGCACCAATATCACTTTCAACTTTAAAAAAGCCAGAAACCAATAGTCCAACCATACCCATACCAACAAAAGAAGCTTCTGAAGAGAAAAAAGCATCACTCAAAGATTTATTGGCAAAAGTCGCCCCACCTCAATCAAAGCCTGTAGAAATTGCAAAAGTGGAAGTTAAACCGCTAGAAGTAAAGCCTATTATAGAAGAAGCAAAAATAGAACAAAAGGTGGAGATAAAAACAGAGCCAGTAATCCCTGTTCCTCCAAAAGTTGAAGTACCAACATCTATGAAGTTAGAAGCACCAATTCCTCCTAAGGTAGAGTTAGAGGTTCCTGTAATGACAAAAATTGAACCTAAGCCAATAAATCCACCACAACCACAAAATATTGAACCAGTAGTTTCTAATAATATTCCGACACCTACAAACAATAATACTTGGCAGAAACCCCAACCCAAAAAAGAAGTTCCAGAAGAAGTTTTAAGAAAAATATTAGAAGAATAATATTATGAAAGTTTTTGAAAGAGTTTCAAAAATTATATTGATCAGCGTATTCTTATTTTTATCCTTATCTCGTTTGGCGAGTGCTTCATTTGAGATTACAGAAATAATGTATGACCTCGACGGTACTGATACTGGTCGTGAGTGGGTAGAAGTTTATAATAATGGTAGTGAAAGCGCTGATTTCTCGCACTGGTATTTTTTCTCTGATAATACAAAGCACTCAGTTGCAGCACAAGGGAGTTCTAGTATTCCACCTAGTGGTTATGCCGTTATAGCTCAAGATGTTTCAAAATTTAAAATCGATTGGCCCAACTATACTGGATTGATCTTCGATAGTAGTTGGACTGGACTTAGTAATGATGGAGAAACTATCGGGTTAAAAGATCCGGATTTAAATCTAGTTAGCTCTGTATCTTTTACTTCAAGTATGGGTGCTGGAGGGGATGGCAATTCTCTTCAAAATATAAGTGGTTCATGGGTAGGTGCGTTACCAACACCTGGAGCCCAAAATCAATCAAGTGGTAGCGGTGGCGGCGGTGGGTCAGGTGGCGGTAGCTCTGGAGTTCCTAGTGTTGTGACTACTGATCCAAAAATTGTTGTAAAAAAAGAAACTGAAACACCTAAAATAGTTACAAGTATATTATCTAAGAATATAGCTTTTGCGGGTATTCCTCTTAAAATTGATTTTCGCACTACTGGTCTCAAGAAAGAGCCTATTATTATTGGTAGATTTGCTTGGAATTTTGGCGATGGTACGGGTTTTTCTATATCTGATCAAAAAGAGTTCGAACATACTTACCAATACCCAGGAGAGTACGTACTAATACTTTCTTATTTTTCTAATATTTTTCAAAAGAGTCCAGAAGCGACAGACCGGATGATTATAAAAGTTTTACCTTCTGAAGTTCTGATTAGTTCAGTTGGAAGTACGACTGACCCTTATGTTGAACTTTCCAATAAATCAAATTATGAAGTTGATCTGTCTAACTGGAATTTAAAGAATTACACACACTCTTTTTCTATACCAGGAGGCACTATAATACTTCCTAATAATAAAATAAAAATTTCCTCCAAAATAACGGGATTTACTGTAGGAGATTTAAGTTATTTGATATTAGAAAATACAAAAGGAGAAGTAATGACAACATACCCTGTTTATAATAACTCAGTTCATATAAATGGATCTTACGATAAAACTACTCAAGATAACACACATAGTAAGGACCCTGATGTTATTGATTTAAATAATTTAGGAGCAAGTGCTGGTAACGCTAATATATCCAACCAATATATTAGTACAATAGGCCTTGCTTTAATAATACTTATCGGTATAATGACTGTTCTTCTTATTAAGAAAAATAAGTCTTTCGATGAAATCGATAATAATATAAAAGCCTCTGATATTACTATAATGGAGTAGATATATTTTAAAATATGAAAGATAATAAATCATCAAAAAAGCCATTGGATACATCTTGGAACAAAGTTGCAAGCTGGTATGACGAACTTCTTACTACAGATGATGATAGTTATCAGACAAAAGTTATAGCTCCGAATCTACTGAGAATTCTTGATTTGAAAAAAGGGGAGTTGGTATATGATCTTGCTTGTGGGCAAGGATATTTTTCAAATATTTTTTACAAAAGTGGAGCGCAAGTGGTAGGATCAGATCTATCTAAGAAACTCATAGAAACTGCTATTAAAAATTATCCTAAAGATATTAAATTTTATACTTCCAAAGCTGAAAAAGCACCATTTTTAAAGGATTTTTCGGTAGATGTAGTGGTTATAGTCTTAGCAATACAGAACATCGAAAATGTGAACGATGTACTTAAAGAGTGCAGTAGGGTGCTAAAGAAAAATGGCCGTATTGTTTTAGTTTTAAATCACCCTAGTTTTAGGGTTCCTCAGGGGAGTGATTGGTATTTTGAAAATGGAGTTCAATACAGAAAAGTAGGACAATACTTGTCTGAATCAAAAATCTTAATCGATATGACACCAGGAGAGAAAAATCTTCACAAGAAGATAAAAACTATATCTTTCCATAGATCGCTTCAATATTATGTAAAATTGCTTTCAAAAAATGGTTTTGCAATAACTCGCCTTGAAGAATGGATATCTCATAAAAAGAGCCAAGCAGGGCCTCGCCAAAAAGCTGAAGATATAGCTCGCAAAGAAATACCAATGTTTATGTGTATTGAGGTTAAGAAAATATTGTAATAATTTCACTAAAATAATCCTCAAGCAGGAACTTGCGGAGATGTGACTGACATTGAGCAGAGCAGAAAATTGAGCACAATTTTCTGCGCGTCCTGCGAGAGGGGTTATTTTACGTTAGTTTTTCCAAGGCCTTTGGAATTTTTTTGAAATCTTTTTTTAATGTTTCGCGCATGCCACCATTGTAAAGTGCGGCTGCCGGATGGTAAAGGGGAAGAAAGGCCTGTTTCTTACCAAGCTCAGCTATGCTTTTTATTAAAAGTTTCCCATGCACTTCAGATATTTTATCTGTAGGGAAAAATCGTAGCATTGAGTGTCTACCTAAAAAAATAATAAGTTTTGGATTTATTATTTTTAGCTCATTTATAAGCCACTCGTTGCAAGCTTCTTTTTCTTCGAGTTCTGGATCTCGATTGTTCGGTGGGCGATACTTAACAATGTTCGTAATATAAATATCTTCTCGCTTCATACCTATATCTTCAAGCATTTCATTTAAGAATTTTCCAGCTGCTCCGATAAATGGAGTACCCTCGAGATCTTCGTTTTTACCTGGTGCTTCACCTATAAAAACTATATCACTTTCTGCATTTCCACTTCCAAAAACTGCTTGAGTAGCAGTTTCTCTAAGCTTGCACGTGCAATTTTTTTGCCAGTAAATGTTGAGTTCTTCTAATTTTTCTCTTTTATTCATTACCTAAGTATTGTAATATCTGCACCAATTTTGTTAAGTCTATCAGCTATTTCTTCGTACCCTCGGCTAATCATATATACATTGCGTAGTACCGATGTGCCTTCTGCTCCGAGCATTCCTATCAGTATGATCATAGCAGGGCGTAGTGCTGGTGGGCAGACAACTTGAGCTGAGCGGAGTTCTGTCCCACCATTAATATATACACGGTGAGGATCAGCGAGTGTGACATCGGCTCCCAGGCGGTTGAGTTCAGTGAAGTATATAGCACGGTTCTCATACACCCAGTCGTGGATCATGGTTTGTCCTTTGGCTTTTATTGCAATAGGTACAAAGAAGGGAAGGTTATCCATGTTTATACCTGGGTATGGATTTGCATGGATCTTATCATCAAGCGCTACAAGTTTTGATGGCATGATTTTTATATCTACCAAGTTAGTGCGGCCATTATATGATTTATAACTTTTTAGTATTTTGTATTTTAAATTCATCCGCTTTAATTTCTCGAGCTCAAGTGATAAAAAGTCGATAGGGGTTCGTGTTATGGTGAGCTCGGAATCTGTAGCAATAGCTGCTGAAATAAACATCATAGATTCAATAGGGTCTTCACTGTTTGTATACTCTACATCCATATTTATATCTCTCACTCCATGAACTGTAAGTGTACTTGTACCTATACCATCAATACTCACCCCAAGTTTCTCGAGGAAGAAGCAGATTTCTTGAACCATGTAGTTTGCACTCGCGAAAGATATGGTAGTTTTACCTGGAATTTTAGCTACAGCAGTCAGGATATTTTCACATGCTGTATCGCCAGCCTCGTACATAATTATATTTGCCGGCTTCAATTTTGCATTAGAAATATCATAAGTACTGTTTGTAGTTTTTATTTTTACCCCTACATCCTCCAGAGCATATGTATGTGCACTGATAGTACGCTTACCAAGCTTACACCCTGATGCGTGAGGGATTGAGAATTCTGGAAGAAAATGGATGAGTGGACCGATCAACATGATAACCGAGCGAGTCTTTATTGCAGAATCAACGTTTATTTTACTTAGGTCAAATTTTTTTGGTGGAGTAATTACAACTGAATTTTTGTCTATCCATTTTACACTTACACCTATACTTTCAAGTATCTCAATTACTCGATAGACTTCTTCAATACGGGCGATACCGTGTAATGTCGTCTTACCACGGTTTAGTAGGGAGGCACATAGTAAACCAACTGCACCATTTTTAGAAAAGTTAGTAGTGATTGAGCCATGCAATTTATTACCACCGACAATTTTAAAGTCTATAGAGCTATTTATAGATACAATTTGATGCTCGAGAACTGTGCTGATTTTCGATAGTAAATCTGTAGTGAAATTCTGCTCCCCCTTCTCCATGCGGGCGACTGCACTCTGAGAAGTGCCGAGCTCATGGGCAAAGGCACCTTGGGTTAGCCCACGCCTTTCACGGAGTTCCTTTATAAAATAGCCTATTTTCTGTTGCTCTGTTTGTTTTTTCATATTATTGTTTGCACATTATATATCATATATGATATAATTGCAATATGATCGAAGTGCAAGAATATGTGGATATCAAAGGACACACTACTTTTAGAGTTGGTGGCAAATTCCGATATTTTATAGAAGTCTCTATACCAGAAGAACTTACCGAAGTTTATAATTTTGCTAAAGAAAAAAATTTACCCATCCATATCCTCGGCGGGGGATCTAATATGGTTTTCCCCGACGGAATATTTGAGTGTGTAGTCGTTAAAATTGAATTTTGCAATTTCGAACTTGTAAACGAGACAGATGAATATGCAGATTTGAAAATCGGTGCAGGGGAAAATTGGGATTATGTTGTCGGCTCTGCAGTTGCAGTAGGGCTCTCGGGTATTGAAGCTATGTCTGCTATTCCAGGGACAACGGGCGCAACACCAGTTCAGAATGTCGGTGCTTATGGTCAGGAGGTAAAAGACACCCTCCTTTCTGTTGATGTTTTTGATACAAAAGACAATAATTTAAAAATACTTTCAAATGCGGAGTGTAATTTCTCATATAGAAACAGCATATTTAAAGGTGAAGCTAAGGGCAGATATGTTATAACAGCTGTCACTCTTAGACTTTCAAAATTAGCGCCATCTATCCCAAACTATCCAGGTGTTAAAAAATATTTCCTAGAGAAAAATATTAACAGCCCGACATTGCTTCAAATCCGTGAAGCTATTATCGATATAAGGAAAAATAAATTACCAGATCCAAATGAGATATCAAATGCAGGTTCATTTTTCAAAAATCCAATGGTAAGTAAAGCAATCGCAAGCGACATTAAGAAAAAATATCCTAATATTACTTTATTTCCAAGTGGGGATTTGGTAAAAGTACCAGCAGGCTTTCTAATTGAAACTGCGGGACTAAAAGGTAAAGATTTTGGTTCGATATCTATATATAAAAATAATGCACTAGTTTTAGTTAACAATGGCTCTGCAACAAGAGGAGATGTAACCAAAGTAAAGGATGAAATAATAAAAATTGTATATGAAAAATTTGGGATCACTCTTGAACCCGAGCCTGAGTTTGTCTAAAGTATAAATCCATAGTATATTTCTTGTATTACCGGAGTGGGCTAAAAATAAACTGCTTTATTTTTAGCCAGGCGAAGCACTGTGGACCGCCACTCCAGTAAGTAATGTGTATAATAAATACACAACGATGCCGGAGTGGCGGAATTGGTAGACGCGCACGACTCAAAATCGTGTCTCGTAAGGGGTGAGAGTTCGATTCTCTCCTCCGGCACAATGAAGAATAAACCTTTGTCTTATATAGAAATTTCTAAGAAAAATTTGATCCACAATATCAAGCAGTTTCGACGCATTGTAAAGCGTGGCACAAAGATTGCAGGGGTAGTCAAAGCAAATGCATATGGCCATGGGGACATTGAAGTAGTTAAAATTTTAAATCCATATGTGGATTACTTTCAGATTAACAGTGTTGAAGAATTAGAAAAAATTAGATTAGTGACTAAAAAACCAATACTGCTATTAGGATATGTACAAAAAGATGATATAAAAAAGGGTATTATGCTCGGCTGTATTTTGACTGTGTTTGATTTACATCACGCATTGCTTATAAATGAGTCTGCTAGAAAACTCGGAGTAAAACAAAAAGTTCATATTGCTATTGATTCACATTTGGGAAGAGAAGGGTTGCTTCCAGCACAAACCCTTCTATTCTTAAAAGAAATTAAAAAAATGAAGAACTTATCTATCGATGGAGTCTATGCTCATTTTGCAAATATTGAAGATACCACTGACTTTACTTATGCTTCTCGGCAAATCAAAGATTATGAAGATGTAGTTTCTTTGTTTAAAAATAGTGGATATAAGAATATCAAGACTCATATCTCTGCAACCTCAGGAGTTCTTGCTTATGAAAAGTGGAAAGGATTGCACAACATAGTTCGTGTTGGTGTTGGACTCTACGGCATGTGGCCAAGCAAAGAACTTGAGAAAATTTGGAAAAGAAAAATAGAATTAAAGCCCGTCATGAAATACATAACTCATGTTGCTCAAGTAAAAAATATCCCGATTGGGGAATCTATTGGCTACGGTACTTCATATACAACAAGAAAAAATACAATCACCGCTGTTATTCCACAAGGTTACTCAAATGGTATTGTCCGAGCATCTTCCAACAATGGGGAAGTGTTAGTAAGCGGTAAGCCCGCAAAGATCATAGGCAGAGTAGCCATGAATATGATGGCAGTAGATGTTACAGGTATAAAAGGAGTAAAGCCTGGGAGTGAGGTTGTAATCCTAGGAATTCAGAAGGGTGTTGCTATTACAGCTGAAGATATAGCGAGTCGAACTGATACTATAAACTATGAGGTTACTACCCGGATAAGCTCGCTTTTACCCAGAATCATTGGCTAGCTTGCAATTTAGGCCCTTTTATAGTATCCTATACCCACTATGTCACAAGATAGACTATTAAAACTTAAATGCACTGTCTGCAAGAACGGCAATTACTTTACCAGTAAGAACAAAAAACTTGTTACAAAAAAGCTTGAAATGAAGAAATTCTGCAAGACTTGCAAGAAAAACACAAAACATAAAGAAGCAAAAATAACTGGATAAACAATAAAAAATACCTCAAAATGAGGTATTTTTTATTGAAAATAAAGCTAAAAAGTGTATACTACCCACATTGGGCGATTAGTATAGTGGTAGTACAACGGTCTCCAAAACCGTTGGCGAGGGTTCGATTCCTTCATCGCCCGCAGTGACGTCTTTGCTAGTAGTAAACTCTTCAGATAGCTTATAAGCTAAAGACAATTTTGGTGTTCCATTAACTATTTGAGTATAGGTAGGTAGTTCATCAAATACTAGTCCAAAAAGACTCCTCAAAATAGTAAAATTCTTTTGTTTTAAAAGCATTTCTTCGGGGTGTTCCATTAGATTTTTTGCATATCTTATGAAGTCGTGAATATCATTCTCTTTAACCTCTAGCTTATTACGTTGTTCTTGCGCTTCAAGTATTTGTTTTTGTATATCTTCAATTTGTTTTTCTAAGGTCTCTCTTATTGTTTGATTTTGGGTACTAGTAAAAGCCTCAATTTTTTGCAGTTTTTCTGATTCAAGGTCTGAAACATTTACACTAGCCTTGAGTGAAAATTCACCAAGCCCTTTTTCCTTTTCTCTATACTTGTTAATAAGTGTAGCTTCAAAACTTTTCAAGAAACCTTCTTTATATTTTATGTTGTTTATAAAGTAGGCAAGAGTCTTTTCAAATTCCTTTTTGCTTACCCCGTACTGTTTATGATTTCTTGAACAATGGTAAGTAGGAAAACCTGCACCAGATTTACCTTTAGAAACACTACCAAGAAATGGTTTATTACATTTTGGGCATAATACAACTGATTTAAAAGGAAAAAGTGGGTTATCTTTTGTTCTTTTTAAACTATGAGGGTTGTAATCTTTATGAATAGTAATAGTACCGTCTTTATTCTCCTCTATAAATAACTTTCCTTTATTTGCTTTATTAAAAGTAGAAATACTTACCAATCCTTCATATTTAGTTCTAATAGGCCTAGAGAGCCATTTACCATCACTAATACCACAATAAATAGGGTTTGATATTATATTTTGAAAATGTTTAACATTAAGTTTAAGACCCCCTGTTGAACCAATAATCTTATCTTTTACTTTAGACCACTTGTTTCTTTTTTTAGAGCGATAACCTATAGTATTAATTTGTTCTACAATTTCTTGGTCTGTGTATATACCCATTGCTCGTAAATCAAACATTTTAATAAAAAAATCAGCATAATTCGGGTCGGCTTTTTGTATAGGTTTTTTCTTTCCATCAACAAATATTCTTTCATTTATAAATCCTTCTCTGGGTGGTCCTATGTGATAACCATCTCTAGCTAAATTAATCTCTGCTCCAATCATTCTAGTAAGAATTTGATTAACTTCATTTTTACCTTGTTGAGCCATAACAAGTTCAGTTATTTCACTAGGGAATATTTTACTCCAGGAATATTCAACCCCAAGATGCTCCATTGTATTTTTTGATGGTTGAATAATTCCGTGTCCATCAATAAGTTGTACACCATAATCAGTTAAACGTTGTTTTAATGTTTCGTATCCAAGGGTTCCATTTCTTGTAAAACGGTCTATAGCACGAAATATCAATACATCAACTTTTTTTGGATTAGCCTTAATATCAGCGAACATTTCATCAATAAGAGGTCTGCTATCTTTTCTTCCTGAGCATTGTTCTCTAAATACTTTTAAAACATTTAGACTTAATCTATTTGCAATTTCACGTCCTATTTTCTCTTGGTCATCAAAACTATCACCTTGCTGTGCTTGCTTAGGACTACTCAATCGACAATAAATAAAACAATTCTTCTTTTTTATATCATCAACCATAGCCATATTATACCTTTTTTTGCCTTATTTCTTCTATCCATGAACTAAAAAGAATTTCGGCCATTTGGTCTTGATTTTCCCTAATTATAAGAATTTCCTCTTCAGACAATTCTTCTTTTAGGGTACCCAATGCTTTTTTAAACTCTGATAGTCCAATCATGGTATTTATGGCTATTCTAGGGCACTTCTACCCTCAATTTCGCCCTCTACAGGCAGTTTTGTGAGGTGTTCTAGATAGTCGACCAATCCTTTTACCTCACTTTTTAGGTACTCATTTTTAGGCATTAATTCATTGAAAGCTTTAACTAAAGACTTCCTTGAAAACCTTCTATAAACCACAGCCCTAGCTATGCATGGATAAGACCCAAAATTGGGATTACGATTCTGAATCTTCATATAACTTCTCTTTATTGAACGCATAATTTGATTTGTTATAAATAAAATAACCTATAGGTTATTATCTATAAGTTATCTTTTATCGAATCTTATGTATAAGACAAATAAAGGTAGGTCTATTTGTCCCCTGATGTATTTATTTCTTTTCTTATCTTCTTTATCCGTTGCAAAGATTTTGCTACTTTTTCCATAGAGATTTTTTCCCCCCACTTACTAAACATTTCTCTAGCAATAATTTGCTCTGTGTATTCATGTTCTTGTTTTTTAATTTGAAGGGTACTATTTTTTAATTCATTCTCTATTTGTAGCATTCTAAAACTTTGTCCTAACGACAATTTTTTCTTTTTTGGGATATTTTTTATATTTAAGATTTCTTTTAAATATTTAACTACATCATCTAATGGAGTATTTTCACTGAAAGTAAGTTGTATTTTTGATTCTTTATTTACAACAACTGTTTTATGGTCAATCGTAGGGAATCTAACATTATGAAAACGAAAACTAACCTTTTCATTTGTTGATACAAATATAGCTGATTGCGAAATTATCTCTACAATTAGATTTTTCCCAATAGTTTTCCTCCTTTCTATCTCTTCTTTGCTAAAGTTGGAAACAAAGTATTTGCTTTTGCAAATTAAATCAACAAAATCTTCATATTCCTTTGGTACTCTTATTTCAAATTCTATCTTTCCTTTTTTACGTTTAGCAGATTTGAGATTATTGCTTATTATTTTTTCTATAGTAGGTATAAAACCCTCATGTAACATCATTAGCATTAGAGTTTCATAAACCTCACCTCTCTTACTAAGCTTTAGTAAGTACAGGTAACTACTTAGGTATTTAGATATTTTGCTATCTGTTTTAATGTCTAATCCCATATATATCTTTAACTGTACTTCACATTAGGCTTGTTATCAACTGCTAAAACTACCAATTATTACCCAATTTATCTGGTCTATCTAGCTCCTGTTATTACTTGTTATTGCCTGTTTATCTAGCTGTTTCTTACTGTTATCTAACTGATAAGCAGTTAACGCAGTTGTTATGCAGTTATCGACGAAGGAACCGTTTATTAAACGTTTTAAACGTTTATTTTTAACTGTGTTTAAAAGGGCTGCTTCTTGCTTTTCTGAATAGAAGGGGTTTCTTT
>OFRG01000133.1_pt1 | contig 32110 bp, 59 predicted proteins | sample 1543071 | NCBI WGS metagenome assembly OFRG01 (sample SAMN07774222, study PRJEB24372) | wastewater metagenome | isolation source: WWTP Verbania (Effluent) | place: Italy: Verbania | collected 2015-12
TATAACGCTTTTTAATTTCGATTCTGATACGAGTAACAATCGTACTCAATCCACCCTCAGTATCATACTGACACCGCTTCATAATCTGTATTGTTAAAGCTATAACGATCGAATAAAGACACTTAATATAGAATTGTTTTACTCTATTCATAGTTATAACAGATTATAATTCATTAAACAGGTTCTTCGTTCGCTAGTGATTCGTCTGCTTGTTTAAATACATCGCCACTCAAAAACTCAGTTAATTTTTCTGATAATCTTCTTTCATACGAAGCGAGAGTTTTACAAAGTTTATCTGTATTCTCTTTTATAAGCTTCTCGTCGGTTTTGATAGGTTCGTCTTTGACAGTATTATATTTTGTCTCAAGTCCCGAGCCAGTTTTACCGATTACCCACTGGTATGATCGTTTATCTTTTTTAAGTAGTCTCTCAGTATCGTTCATAGCGAAGAATACTGACGCAGGTAATTGAATAATACCTTCCTCGTCATTAACCCGCCCGAAGTAAAAATACTGAGCTCTCTTTGGAAGCCCTTGTTCTGAGAGTCTCTCGTCCCATAGGATAGAATACTTCTCTTTTTTATCCTGTATAAAACAGGTATCTATCTTAACAAGTTGAGATTGTAACACCACCCGAGAGCCGTCTTCAACTTTTAAAAACTGCCCTTCTCTTTTCTCTTTTTGTTCATTGTCGATTACTTGCATATTTCAGTTTCATAAATTAATAATATAATTAAATTATAGATACCTATTTTTTATTTGTCAAGAGGTTTTTAAATTGTTCTAATGTAACACGCTTTTTGACTCCTTTTATCTCTACTTCAAAGGTTTCTTGATCTGTTTTTTCACCGAATTTTTGAGTATCAACATTCTTCTCTATTTTAACCTTCGAGGCGTATTCAAGAAATAATCTCTTTTTATCAGGGTCGAGTTTATCATACACTTTAAGAAGACTTTTATAATATAGTTGAAGTGTAGGTTCAGCTTTAATGAGATCATAACCACCGCAGTAACCCCGTATTATTTTAATTGCTTTAGTGTTCATATAAAATCTTTTTCAATATCATTTAATAACTCATCTAAATCCTCGGTGTAAATAAAATTTCCTGTCATTTCTGAATTGACGTTTGTATATACAATATCTCGACTAGCAAGATGATATTTAATTTTATTAATAACCTTCTGTTTTTCGTCTTTACGAATTTGCTCGTCGTTCATTTTCCTTTAGTAACAGTAAAATTTCTAATGGTATCATCGACAATCATTCTCACAGTATACCCGCTCACTTCAAGATTTCTTTTAACAATTAATATATTACTCGCCATATAAGAAGGGTAGCATACAGTAGCAAATTTTATCTTCTCATGCTTAGTACGACCTTCGCTTTTTGACCGTTCAATAATTGTTCGTAAATCATCACCTGAATCGACCATAGTTAATTAAAGAGGGCTTCCTGTCCCTCGGGTACTTGATTAGCTTTGCATAAACGACATATTCCACGTCGTAAATTCTTTTTAATCTTTGTCACTCGATTGTTGTGACAGCCTAAGCAAATATAATAATACAATCTCGGGCGTTCCATTTTAAATTCAACATCACCGATTTTATCGTTAGGTATTATATTCATAATGTTTATAATAAATTATAACTTTATAGATTCTAAATCAACAGCTTGAACTTCTGTAATTAAACCGTGAGTCATAAAAGCCTCTGCTTGAGCTCGGTATGTTGACGCCATAAGCGTACGGAATTGTTCAATATCTTTTTGACTCGCTTTCTTATTCTTCTCGAGTTCTTTTAATACTTCAATCCCTCGTATATCGTAATCAATCTTCTCTTGTGACACTTCCCACCCGACGGGTATTCCTAAGAACTTAACTCGTCGTAGTATTTTTAAAGTAATAAATTTATATTCCATATTGTTAATTCATTGATAAAAAATCTTCGGTTAAATAAGGACAGGTATCAGAAGCTTTGCCTGTGTTGTAATAGCATAGTGCTTGATTGTCAGTTAATCCCTTCGCTTCTTTTTCTCGCCATACGACCATTCTATTAACAGCTTCTTCAAATGTATTCCAACAATGACCTACTCTCACAGCAAAGCCGAAATCGTTTGTCATTCCTTTAGAGTTGCAGATATTATGAAGACCGTTAGGGTTATCGTTTGTACCTCGACCTGATTCTCGATACCATATATGATCGATGAACTTCGGATATTTTGAAGCGAGTATGATATCTTTTTTAATCATCGCTCTCTTTTTTATGGGTGTAGGTGTAACCTTCTTGACAGGCTCTTCGGGAATAGGTGAGTGAAACTTCTCTACAGTTCCCACATCTTTTTTTTGTAGTACGATAGGATTTTGAAAAGGTGAGCGTATATATAATTCATAGTGTTTATAAAAAGCATTAAGTCCATTTATAAAGAGTATAGTAAAAATGAGAAACCCTACTATAAAAATACCTGCGGTGATAAATGGGTTCTGTGTTTTCTCTAACACTCGGTCACGCTTTGCCTCGAATTTATCAGTTGCTATCGTCATTTTTCTAAGTTTGTGAGCGGTTACCATGTTAATAAGGTTTTAATACTTCTCGAGTATCGGGTTTCACTTCACCCTTTTTAATTTGTAACAATTCAGGATATACGTCAGTCAAATCAGGCTGTGGTATCTCACCACCATGAAGCATTTTATACATATTGAATACACACATGAAATCCTCAATATCGAGTTTCTTTTGTTTTTACCGATTACAATATCTTTATCCTCTAAGAAGGTATACCCTGCTTTACAACGAGGATTTAAGTGAAGTATTCCTACCTTCGGCATGATACCTGTCATTTCTGAATAGGCGTTTTTGTAGGCGATGATTTGAAGCTTATGAGAATCGTATACACCGCTTGAGGTTTTAAAATCAATAATATAGGGTTCACCGTTGATAGTACAGAAGAGGTCGAGAGTACCCGCATAACCGAGACGTGAGGCAACGGTGAACTCTATGTTACCAACTTTATATTCAGGCTGATACAAAGCTACCCAGTTTACAAATCCGACAAGCATTTTCTTAACTCTATCGGGTAATAATTTTTCTTTAAATCGTATCTCAGATAATTTGATCTTCTCGCCTTTCAGCAAAGCTTCACAGGTATCGTGAACAAATGTACCAAGATCACCCGCAGATTCAAATTTTTCCTCTGCTTTCTCATTCCCTACGTCACCAATCCATTGACGAAGAGCATAAGGCATAGGCATTGATTCACCGAGTATTTTTGTAACTGAGGGAAAGTATTGTTCATTTACGAAATAATAATGTTCATCGTTTACCTCTTTGCGAACGATCGCAGGAAGGTATAATTCTTTTTTAATTTCGTCAGTATTATTCATAGGTTTCAAGTAAATTTATAATATCTTCAATTTCTTTTTCAGCTTCCTCTACATTTGTACTTCCAATTATCGTATTTAATTTACCTTTCAATCGATTTCGTACATGAATTTTTATCTCTTCTAAATGTTGAAACAATTTACCTTCATCGTATAAAACCAGTACAGCTTCAAATGTTATTCTGAAAACGACCCTACTTAATAAGAAGTAAGCGAAGGCGTCCTCGTTAGGTCTATATATAAAACCTTTATCCTCAACTTGTTCGATTATCTTGATCTTTAATTTATCCATATATTTAAACTATAAAGCATGTAATTTTATTTGTCAAGAGGTATTTTTAACTTACCTTTATATATCGTTTGTAGTATCTTAGTTTGAGCTTCAATGAGTATATTCACTTTGTTCACAAGTAACTCAATGACCTTATCAGCGTCGTATTTCATATTGATAGTTCGATCGTCTCTTGTAAGAAGATTAAACGTACCGTCTTTTTCTTTTAATACTCTGATTACTTCCATAGGTTATTTATTCTTTTTGCTCATAAAATAAAAGCCGACTATCATTCCAAGAATTAAGAAAAACATCATTTCAATAGCTGTAGAAACAGAACAAGAAAATATTTTTCCTATCGACCAGTTATCCATATTTTCAAACATACAGGTATATATCATTCTTCTTTTAATACCTGCCCTAATTTATAGCCGTCGATCTCGGTATACTCATCATCAAGGTATTCGTCCATAGCAATAAGCTTTAAACCGATACCGATTAAGAATAATGAAATTGCTATTCCCACTGTAGACCAGTCAATATTACTCATGTTTACCCTCCTCTTTTTTAATCGCTTCATTTTTATGTTCATCAATCAATTCAAGTATCTTATTGAATACATCTCTAGTGCGTCTTATTTGACCTTCTGACCACCCCATAAAGATAGGTGCGTATATATACTCTTTTATGTTTCTGAACACTAGTATGACGTCTTCAGGGCTGTTAATGATACAGTTAAATTCGTAGTTACGATCAACATTCATTTTAATCTCATCATCTTCTCGGGTTATTTCTATTTTGGTATCTGACATATTTAATATTTATTTAATGTTTAGTAACTATAATTTATAATTTTGGATTGTTATAAGCGTCTGCTATATTCCATATCCACAATACAATTCCTATCGGGAAAAAGACAAATAAGCTAACGGTCACACCGAGGAATATTAAAATCCCTTTGCCTACTTGACCCTTCACGATTTGTCCGAGTCCTGCTAAGAAAAAGGATAGGAAAGCAGGTAATCCGTATTTTTGAGTTTTCATAAGTCTATTTTTTGATCGTTCAAATAATTAATAATGTTATCGACTTTCTTTATTAGTTCTTCATCTTCTAGTTCAGGGTGATCGACTTTCATAAGATCACGGATATAGGAATTAAACTTTGCACCCTCTGATTTTCGAGCCTGTCTTTGTTGAGCTTCTTGTTCTTCTCTTAATTGTCGTTCAGCTCTCTCACGATCTCTTTTTCTTTTAGCTTCAAGTTCTTGCTGAGCTTTTAATTTTCTCTCTCGTTCAATTCTTAATTTACGTTCGACTTCTTCTTTTTCTATGCGTGCCTTCTCTTCGATTGCTTTCTTCTCAGCTTCCGCTTTTTCTCGTTCCTCAGCTAGTTTTTTCTCTTTTTCTTCTGATTCCTTTTTAAGTCGTTCATTTTCAATTCTCATTTTCTCACGCTCTTCGGCGTCAGCTTTTTCTTTTTTAATGCGTTCCTCTTCAAGTCTTTTTTCCTCAGCAATACGAGCCTCTTCTGCTTTTGCCTTTGCTTGAATTTCAACGAAATCCTCTTGTTCTTTTAAATATAACTCAATAGGTGCAATAAGTGATTGAAGGTATCGAGCGATCGAGTCAATCGCCTGTCCTTTACGAAGTGATTGTTCTTTCATCGCTTTACGAGTTTTCTCTAGGTCGAGCCTCATTTGAGAGAACTTTCGACGTGCCTCTCGAGCCATTGACATTTCTGTTGTCTGAGTAGGTGAAGTGACAACGATCATCTTTGCTTTAGCTTCCCACTCTCGAGCCACCTCTTCGTAGTTGCCGAATTTTTCAAGTAATGTCTGACTCTCTTGTGTTTCGAGTCCGCTTTGTTGTACGATTTGAACTAGTTGATTATTCATAAGTATTTAATAAATTTTTAATAAGTTATAACCCCTCTAAAATTAAAATTGATACGATCTAACAGCATATCTTCGTAATCGTCCATTTGAGCATTACTAGGCACTTCGCCACCCGTTACCATTTCAGAGAAGGTGTCTAGTTTAATATCTTCTTGCACTTCGTCTGATAGTTCTTTAAATTTTAGTCTGCGTGTTAGTTTTGCCATAGTTATAATGAATTATAATTAAACGTGATAAGTCGCACCGCATTTACAATATATAACAGCTTCTTTAAAACCGTTGCCTCGATCTTCATATACAGGCTTTGGTAATTCTCGACCGCAATCCTCACAGATATTGTCTGTGTCTCGAGGGTCTTCTTCGTAATAACCCTCATCGTTTAAATCATCGTCGTATAAGTCTAGTACCATATTATCTATATAAATCAGAATAAGTAACGCCGATATTTTTAGCGAATTGACCGTTCCATTTACGAGGTCGATCATAGTTTAAGCTTCTACTCTTTAAACTTTTTAAAGTTTTAACTTTCTTCTCATATTTAAGAAGCATGAGTTTAAGTAAACCTAAGCTTCCGAAAAAGATTATTAAAGTTATTAAGTTAATCATATATTAAAACTATAACGCATGTAATGAGAGTTGTCAAGTGGTATTTTAAGAAGCTATAAATTAGTTGAACATTACACATGGAATATGTATTTACGAAGCGGTGTAAGGTCGTAAGCTCTTATACCCTGATTGTCGTATCTCAGCTTCACAGGCTCGGATTTTTCTAGGAAATCCTCTTTTGAAATAACGCCGTATATATACGCCTCTGAAAAATCAGGGTTCACCTCAACGAAACAGAAGTGAGTCATCTCAGACATTTTCGCTTTCTGTAATTGATTTGTGAATATAAGAAACTGCTTACGATAGAACCACTGATTAAATTCACCATGAGTACCTTTTACATCAAGTCTATCGTCCATAAATGCAATATCGAATTTATCACCACCGTTATACATTTCTCGGCGTGTTGAGAAACAATCAATTTGAAACGCCTCAAAAGCTTTCTCAACTGCCATGTGAGCAAGCGACCCGATTATATCTCTATCCTCAATGACATCAATAGTATTGCGACCGTACTTAACTTTTAGATTCTCTGCGTCCTCTCTCGCTTCTTTAACATCATAATGATCGAATAGAATATGAACAAGCTCGGATTTATCCATTGTTTTGAAGTTGTGTTTAGGTTTGTCTTCGTACCTATAATCGTATCTTGATTTAAACATATTTCTTTGACTAAGTAATTAGTAAGAAAAATACATTTCAGAGAAGATTTCCCCCTTCCGAGTTCCCCCCACGCTTTAAAACAGCATAGGAAGTACGAGAAGAGATAGTCATTTAAGACGATAATAATCTCTGATTGTAGTGATCGGGTTATAGCTAGTACCGATTCTCATCTCTTATTCAATATTTCAGTCGTGAGTTTCTACAGAACCGTCGTATTTTATATACCGCTCCTCGGACTTCTGTGTTATTCCCTGCGGTGAATCGTGTCTTGAATAATCAAAAAACGGTTCACATCAACGATACATTAAATATACCCACACAAGATATATAACGAACATACCTACGACTAAACTAAGTCTTTTGTTTCTACTGAATACTTTTGTCTGAACCTCATAATAGAAGAAACGAGCGTATATTTTCTCGAAGTTTAAGTTTGAATAGTTTTTATCCATAAAAAAAGCTCTGCTTATAACGTGACAAAGAGTGATTAGGTCTTTTGGCAAAGATTACTTTGCCACGATACAAATAGAGCTGATTAACCTAAATCACATTATAGACCGCCTTTGCCTTGCAGTCAAGTAATTTTCATTACTGTAGTTAAAGAATATAATAAAGTATTACCACTTGTCAATAGGGATTTTTAAGTTACTGCACATCATTGAATTTTCCGCCCAGTAATCATCAAGGATTCGATCATTTTCCCACGGTATAAGAAGCCCTGAGCTCTCAAGCCCTATATATCCACTACTGACCCGATGATTGAATTTAAAGACCCCCTCTCGTTGTGTAGAGGCATTGAAACCGATATGCTCGATAAGGTTCGGTGTTGTTATGTATGTTTTAATATTATGATAGAACAAATAAGTAGCGATACACTCATCGTCAGCTTTTATTGATTCCTTTATATATTTCTTATACCACTTTAAGAAATCCTCAACGATCGATCTCGGTATAACGTAGCAGACAGCACCGAGGAAGTAATCAGTACGAACGAATTGATAGTTCTCTTTAACTGCCTTCTTAATCGAATCTCTTACCGAGAAGAACGACATCACTCGATCAGGGTATAACTCAATGAGCTTTTGCACGGTGAGTATAAATTTATCACAAGGTAGACCGTCATCTTGAATAACGAGGACATGAGTGTCTTCTTTTTTCATTGAAGATAAACACCTCAAGCACCCTGAGATCGTTGAAACATTGTCATTGATAACGGTACAATCTCGACCGATTCCTAGATTAATTAAAAGTGTATTCAAATAGCGTGATCTATGAGGTGAATGTTGAATACGAATTGCAAGTTTAGGTTTCATAGCTTTAATATTACAGAAAAACTCAGACAAAATATATATAATATTTATATGAAACATAGAAGAAAAACAGCTCGACGCTCACACAGCGAAGAGATTAAAAGAATCGCAGGTAATTTATTCACTGTTGCAATGTATGCGTGCATTGTCATTGTTGTTATTATCTCTCTCTTTTATAGCTTTAATAGCGTCAACAATAATATATTAAAAAACCGAGAAGTAGGTATACAAAATCAGGAATATATACAACAGTTTTTAAAAGGTCAAGCTACAAATAAACAGCTTATTCAGGAAGTAATAATTAAACTAGATACAATCGCCTCTCATACTGCTACGCTCAAATAACCCCTCCCCTCCCCTACTCTAAGCTCAAATGACCCGATAGGGGACACCCTTCTTATGGCTCTGTGAAGCTCTAAATCCTATAATTCGTGCTCAAAGCAAAAAAAGAGAGCACCTCGGCTAAGAAATGCTCTCATATCAGTGATTATTATCGTTTTGGTGTCGTCGGTTCTTGAGGACGTGTACCTGTTTTTTTAGGCTTTGTCTCAGTTGTGGTGGTAGTTGTTGTCTCTTCACCTTCTTGAGGTGTAGGTTCAGGATTACCATTATCACCTTGAGTCTGAGGTCTTGCTTCTTCTTCACCCTCAGGTAGATTTGTATTATCCATAATATCAATTCACCCCCTTTAAAAATTTAATTGATAATAAAAAGCGTACATTAAATGTATCAGATATTGCGGTATTTTACATTACTCTTACCCAGTAAAATTTGTCGTCCATTGTTTCGATGATAGTATCGAGTTGAATGTCGAGGTAGTAGGTACAATCTTTATTGTGACAGAAATAGAACTTTGAAGGTGATTGAAGTTTTGTACCATTACGAACATAGACTTTTTGATATAAAGCCTCTTTTTGCAGACACCGAGTACAGTACGGTAACAATACTTCTTTTCCCATTTGACAACGACTAAAATTATAATGTATTATAAATATTAGACACTAAAAGTAGATCGATTATCCCCGATGTCGCTTTGGTGTCTTTTTTTGTTAAAAGGGTAATATACCCATTGACTCACCAGTTGAATGAGCTTTTGTAAGCTTACTCTCTTCATGCTTATATTTATCTGCATAACGACCGAGCATTGTTAAACCGAAAATTACTACAGCTCGTACAGGTATTGTGAAAACAAATAACCATACTTTAAGATGATAGTATTCAGGTATAACGGTAGCTTGAGCAAGTATTTGAGTTATTATCCATGAAATAACAAAGAGAATAACCCACCTTCCGATTTCTTTTAGAGCTTCAAGTTTTGCACTATTCATATTTTCTTCACCCCCTTTATGGCTTTCTGCGACTTAATACATCGAGTAGTATCAACACCACGCCGACAACTAATAAGAAATGAACAGCGTTACCGAGTACATGCAAGCTGAATCCTAAGACCCACCCTAGTACTACGATTGCACCGATTAAAGTTAATATTCCCATAAGTTAATTCACCTCACCCTCTAAATATAAAAATTGCTAATAAGATTAAAATCACGCCATAGATAGCTTTATACTCAGTCTTCACAATAGATTGACCGATAAAAAATGTGCCTAAAAATATTAAGATTGCTTGAATTGTCATTGACCGTCACCCCTTTCGATTGTGAATTTATCAGTAATAACAGGTAGAGTGTGACTATACCCTTTTACTTTATATTGAATATACATCTTGAAAAAGTATACACCCTCAGAGAGATTGCATGTTTCTTTAAATTTTGCGGGCTTTGATACGATATTCTCGTCAGTTGCAAAGAGAGTACTCACTAGAAAATCTTTAGGTGGTATGCGTTTTACTTCCTCAATCTTCTCACCGCCCACTATTTTATATAGATATACGACTGTTTTCGTTTCAGAATTAATTAAAGATCGATAGCTGATTGTTGTTGTTAAAACATCACAGGGTTCGATAACCTTTTTATCAAATGAAATATATGACATACGAATATACTCTCGATTATCCATATATTTATAATAGAAATGCGGAGCACCTAAACCGAGGATTACTGCCATTGTTGCAAATATCATCATGTGAAGTAATCTCGTTCTGAAATCCTTTCTGTTTTTTAAATTCTCTGCTAGGGTTATCATATTATTTAATTTCTATCGGAAATTGATTTATAAAATAAACCACCCACACCACCGATAAGACCGTAAAATAATGGGTTAGTTTTATATGTTGGAATGAAAATTTCAGCTACAATAGAAATAAATAGCATAAGTATCATTGAGATCATTACAATAGACCCCACGTTTCGAGTGAGATTAAACTTGTCTGATTGTCTTCGTTTATGTTTTTTGTTCATATTTGTTTTTTCCGAGCTTTTTAAATAGGTATTCTTTGACAGCTTCGAGAACTTCTACCACCAATTTGATTATATACCCGACTATAAAACCAGAAAAAAAATATGTCAGACAATCATAGGAAGGTGCATATTGAGTACTCATATTATTTGACAACTTTAGTGCCTTTTAAAAATTTAATAATAGAGTCCCAGAGCGATTCTGTTTTAACCGTACCGCCCGCTTTACATACATCAAGTTGAGATTTAACTGTTGCAAGATCATTTAATGCTTTGCCTTTGTCCTTACTTGCGTCGTCGACCTGCCCTTGTAGTACTGTAAGCCTACCCTCATACTGCTCGGTCAATTTGCGTAGTTTTTCAGCGTCACTAGTTATCGTGTCAGTTAGCTCTTTGCGTAATGCTTGCTCTTCTGTCAGTTGATCGGTAAGTCTGCCGAGTTGCTCTATTCGGTTTTTCACCTCATTTTGAGCTGTTGCTAGTTTAGTACGGGCGTCGTCCCTCTCTGCGTTAGCGTTACTGACCTGACCCTTATACCCGTTGATTGATCTTTGAATCTTCTCATCGATTTGTTCCGCACTTGTATTACGAGGGTCATCAAATCCCCAGTTCTTTGAGGTCTTATCATGTTGAGTTGATTTATATACCATACCTTCAAAGTCAGCTTTAGGTACGGCGACAGTTTGAACACTGACAGCAGGTGTACCACGGTAGTAATCAACAGATAGAATAACTTGCTTTGAGTCACCCCAGCGATTTTTCATATTCACTTGATCGCCTATCCAAGGGTCATTTACAATTATTTGATTGTCGTCAGTATATCCGACCGCAAGTACATTATGTCTCACACCGCCGTTAATCACCCATAAAGTGGGTGGCAATCCTGCGTCGATTGCTTGTCTGATTTTATCCATAGGTGCAGGTGATGTCTCACAATAATCAGTTCCGTTATATGTTTCGTTTGAGTTCCACCTTGCTACGTTTGCAGGAATCCATAAATTACCCTGAGCATATAAACCATTATTTGTTAAAAAGTCATCGAGTTGATTTGGAAGCGTAGGTTTTCCGTAGTATGTCGCAAGCATTGAGTGACAGGTAATAACACAGCCATGAGAGCCGATTGTTATACCGTTCACCGTTCCAAGTCTTTGACCCGACCACCGAGAGTCACGTTGTCCTAGTGTTTTTATATCAAGGATTTTCATAATGATTTTAATAAATTATTAAGCAATCTCATATTCAATGATAATACTTGCATGCGTCGCTCCACCTGTAGAAGCACCCGAAGTATTTAATGCTCTTAACAAAGATATACTTGCGTAAGCTTCTGAACCCCCGTAACTTCCCCACCTACCAGTTCCTACATAAGGCATTTGATCTGTATTTGCGAGAGCAGGCATTGTCTTAATTGTAAAAGGTGGCGATAATGCGACGTGAGCTGTATTTGCAGAAGGTGTCACTAAACACGCCCAGTTAATTTTCGTTCTATCACCTACGACCTTATATGTTTCATATCCACCGTTTGCGTCTCTTGTAAATGTAGTACCCGCACCATATACCGAGAGTGTAGGTACGAAGAACAAAGTACGAGTTTCAAAGATAGGATAATTAATGATGACTTGTGTTGCAGGTAACGACCAGTTATAAGAAGCCGAAGCCGACATTATCGCATTGAAACGCCCTATATTCTGATATACATCGTTTGCTGTTGCATTTGCAATCGTATTAAATCCTGCGTATTTTTCGTGATTAAATGTTACTGAGAAATCACTATATTTTCGAGCATACGGTATACGAGAGAAAGCGATTGTTACACCGTCTGTTGTATTATATCCAAGATAAACAAAGTAGTCGATTTCTTTTGTAGCAAACATTGAACCACCCGCCCCGAAGTAATTAGTACCTGCATTTTTAGTCACTGATAAAGCACTCGTAATCGTACGAATGGTATTACCAATTCTGACATACACAGGGTCACTTGTTGAAGGGTCAGTACCCGCAAGAGTCTTTAATGCGACCGTTAAGTTGTTAGAAGAGACTGACGGGACAATCTGTCCGTTAATCACTTGACCTTCTGATAGATTTAAGTATTTAGTCTTTGCAATATCTGATATTACTAATGCAGTTCTCAAATCAGTTATATTACCCGAAACGATTGACGAGAAGCCTGAGGCGACCGCAATCTGACCGAGTGATATATAAGGATTTGACGCACCGATAGCAGATTGAATAGCGACTGAATTAGGAGCTACAGGCGACCCTGCGGGTGTCCCTGCGACTACTGCGAGCTTTGCTACGTTGTCGGCTGTTGGTGTTGGTGAAGCTGATAAATCGATATATAAAACAAGAACATCGATACGAGGATTACCCGAAGCGTTAGCGGTAATTTGTACGTTTGTATCAGCGTCCATGATAACAGGGTATGCGTTCCCACTTGTTGCTTTAATATATGCTCTACCGAGACTGACCTTAACTGTGGTATCAGGTGAGGATTGAGCAGATACTTTAAATTGAGTTCCCGAAATATCAAGTACACCCGACGTGTTTATAAGATCGGTTATAAATTGAAGTACGTTTGACTCAGGGTGTGCATTTGCACCTGTTCTTAATGTTCTTATTGCCATATATATATTATATTGAAAAACTCATAATTATTTTTTGATCTTAACATCTTTAGGTTCAACACCGATGTCAGGTGCTATCTCGTTTCGCTTCTCTATTTCCTTTGCGTCATTTTCCTTTTTAATCTTCTCTTCTTTTTCTTCTCTCTCTTTTTTCTCTTTTTCAGTCTCGACAGGAATCTCAGGCTCAGGCTCGGGTAGAGGTTCAGGTAACGGTTCAGGTAGAGGCTCGGGTTCAGGTGTAGGTACGATTATCTCTGCTGACTCAAATACAATCTCTTTTTTTAAAGCTTCTGATCTCTCATTGATCTCAGCTTCGTGATCTTTTAAAACTTCGTTCTTTTGTTGAGTTTTGTAATGATCGACAAGAGGAGCAGTAAAGACCGTTGCAAAGTATGACTCGATAGTGAATCCCATTTTCTCAATTACTTCTTTTAAGTAATCAGGTATTTTTATTTTATATTCCATAGTTATAATAAATTATAATTTTTAACTTGTTGTGAATGTTTTTGTAACACCGTTTTCTCGACCTTTGTATTTGTTGCTCGTTGTGTTATACCAGACCTCACCGTCAGCAGGTGAAGCAGGGTCAACACTGTATTTAGGCACTTGAAATGTACCGTTATTCGGTAGTCTCAGCTTCGTGATAATAGTTCCTATCTCAAGGCTTTGAATACGACTCTGCAAGTCTTTTAGTAATTGTACGAGTAAATCCATTATTCAAAATAAAGACTTATAACTGGTAACATTCCACCTCTCAAAGCAAACGACCGCTTATAAATTCTTCTATATGTTTTAGTATACTCAATTTCAGGTAATGTTATCGGTAATGAATCGCCTAAGTTATACGAAAGCATGTCAGGGTCATCATCAATATGAGAGAGTGAAGGTATAGAAATAGGAGCTTGTGAAGAGGCGAGAACCTCTTTACCTTTATCAATCAATGTTTCAACAGTTATGATTTGTCGGTCTGCGACCACATCTTCTAAGAGTCCGAATACTGCTTTATAATCGTTAGGGCTTACCTCGGTATCATATAAAACATCATCATTCTCACCCGCTCCAAGAACATACACTTTATTAACGAGTGACATTATAAGAGGCTTTCTAAAAGAGAACTTCACTATATTGCGATCATCGAGTACAATGTTCGGCTGATTTGAACCCTTTTGAGGGTAGTACACATTAAACTTCTTTGTATTATCAATATCGAAATCAAAGCCATTATAAAGATTTGTTTTGCTCATTTTCATAATGACGTCTGCTACGTTATCAAATCGAAGCGTTCTATCACGATTTACTGACGTTGCAGTTAAACCGAGAGTAATACCGAAATCTGAATAAGGCGGGTCACTGAGTTGAGATTCATTTATCAAAGTCCATGCGATCGTTCCTGCGTCTACTGCACTAAATACTCGACTGAGTCCTGTACGACGTTTATTAAATAATGTGAAAAAGCCTACTGCTGATACATCTAAACTATAACTTGAATCTTCATCTCGACCGAAGCTGTAATCTGATATTACACCATAAAATATTTTTGTAGTATCTTTTTGAATCCATATCTCACGAAATCCACCAGTCAAAGCAAATAATACTGTGGTGTTAGTTGTTGCGAAGAGCTGTTTTAAAGTTGTGTAATCAAATGAGAATTGAGCGTCAGAGCCCTTATTTAATTCCTCAGTAAAAGAAACACTTTTATAGGGAAGCTCCCAGATATCGCCTGTAGTTGGATTTTTGATATAGACACTATACATATTAGATATTCAAGAAATGATCTCTAAATGAAACATTGACGTGACCTGTTGAGTTATAGCTTGCGTTTCCTAAATGAATGATATTACCACCCTTCGCAAGGGTAAAGAAATCGCCTGATACATATTGCCTCACGTTCGTTAGAGACGGATAAAGAATCGCTGAGCGAGTATATGTATCAATGATTATGTATTGAGTCGAGTCAGAGAGCGAGTAATTAATATTTAATGTTTTATTTGTGGTGAGATTCGTCAAGCTAGGATTTGATAACACACCGTAAAAGGTAAGTATCGGATAAGCGTTGTAATTTCCGTTATTTGTGATCGTTAAATCATTCACCCCACCATTTGACATATCCATAGGTATAGGCATAGGTATCGCCATACCACCACCCGAGAAGATATTGACGTCAGTCGATTGCAAGGTTTGTCCTACTATAAAAGGATATTCTGTCACAAGAGTTATAAGCAAAGAACACGATAATCCGTCCTCAGCGATTATCTCGCCTGTTATCTCAACACCTTTCACCGTAAGTTGAATAAGATTACCGTTTGATTTCAAGAATTTTAATGTAGCACTTCCGTTTTTTAATATATCACCCCATGTACCGATAAACAATTCTCTCTGCGTTGAGAGGTCAGAGAAATCCGAGCCTGTTAGATTCCACGCCATAGCGAATTTATAAGCCCCGATTTGCATAGGTGATAACACCTGCCCGAGATACCCACCCTTTAAAGCAGACTGTTGATTTATATCAGGGAATGAAAGATTCTTAATAGCGTTACAAAGCCATTTTGAAGTATCCATTCGAGTTGTATCTAAATATATATTTTGTATCATCTTGAGTTTTGCATAAGCCACACTAATTTATAACCGAATACGTCCATATCCGCTTTTTCATTTGCTATATAGGTTATATTGACGCCCCCCATGTTACCGACCCCACTATCGACAGGTGTATTACCACGTAACATATCTTTTGATAAAACGTACTCACCTTCGTGAACGACTGCAAGTCCTGTATTTTTCACAAAGCCCCCTTTTTCGTACCAGTCTACATTTAATGTAGGAAACTCGATCTTTTTACCTGCGACTGTAGCTGAGCCTGAACCGACAGATACGTGAGGGAATTTGATTTGACGTAACACACTCATTACTGAGTCGACCATATTTCTAAACGCACCCACGATATTATTCATTATAGACCTTGCACCGTTCAACATTCCATTTAAACCACTCAAGAAGTATGCTGAGATTGCGGTGACAGCGTTTATGATGACTGCTTGTATGTTGCTGAAAATGCTACCGACGACCGCTTGAAACATTAAGAACGCATTGATAATTGTGTTTATAAATCCGCTCACCATTCCGACCACTGTGTTAATTAAATTCAAGAACCAGTTTATAATTCCATTCACTATATCAGGAATGATTGATTGACCAATTAGAGCGTTGTATAGGTTCATAAAGAACATGATGACACTCTCAATAAATGTATAGATAAATCCTAAGACTGCGGTTAAAGTACCCATTATTAAATTAAATGCACCGACGAATATCTGAACGACACCTTGTACTGCGGTAACTAAGTCACCTGAGAACAGACCTACAATGACGTTTACGACCCCTGTAATGATCTGTACGAGCCCTGTGACTGCTTGAACGATGAAAGGTATCACAACAGCAAACGCTCGAGCTAGAGCGGTTACTACACTTATAGCGATCATAATTGCACCGACTATCGCAACACCGAGAGCCTCAGCTAATTGTTTCAGATATGGCATTAACGGCTGTAGAGCTACCCACAATTCACCAAGAGCAGGCATTAACTGAGATTGTACTGCTGACCCAAACTCTTGAAATGCACCTTGAAGATACGCCCACGCCTGAGCAAACGCCCCTTTCAAGAACTCTACAATAGGAGCTAATACATCTTGAACTTTAAATATCATCATCATTACACTCGCAAGAGCCTTATTAAATCGACCACCCATTTGATCGCTACTTGCACCGATAGCGTCTTTGAACTCATTAAAATGAGTCGCCGCTAAAAATATAACAGCTCCAAGAGTTGAAGCGATCGCTATTGCGGGCATCATTTTTGAAGCTAACAATACCATATTCTTAATAGCTGACAACGTACCTATATTTAAAAATCCTGTAAACGCACCTGCTAAGGCAATCGTTGAGTTTCTACTTTGAGCGAAGTATTCTATTATCTGCCCTAAATGAAGACCAAGAGCACCGTAATTTTCATCAAGTATTTTAGTTAAGTCAGAGAGTGATTTAGTACCTTGAATGACGTCGAGTGTTGCTCTTGCGACAGTTGCAAGTTTTGTAATATAGGGCGTTATTGCACCGACTAAGAAACCGCCGAATACTTCCTCTAAATCATTAACTGCGTTCTTCATTTGTTCCATTTGACCACCGAAAGATTTAGTTGCGTTGACTGCTGAACCCCCGAACTCTTTAGCGAGCTCTGCAAGAATAAGCTTTTGAGCACCCATGATATCGCCTGATTTCTGCATTGTTGCGATCTGTTCGAGTTGAGATTCATTAAACGACACACCGACACGACGAAGAGCAGTCACACCTTGAATAGGGTCATTTAATGCTTTACCTAACTGAATCGATGATGACTTTAAATCCTGACCGAGAGCTGTCGACATATCAAGTACTGTTTTAATTGCGTCAGGGAATACCTTTTTACCAATCGATGTAAATGTTAAAAGCATGTTCTCAGCTTCAACAACTGTCTCATCACTGTACGTTGTTAGCTTCTGCATGGCACTTGCAAGATCGAGCACTTGATCTTTAGTCACACCTGCCGAGCCCTTCGTTGATTTAAGTACTGCGTCAAGCTGATTTAAAACTTTCTGAGAGTCATTAAATGCACCGATAGATCGTACAGCTTCGGCGGTTAAACCCGCTAACGCTATACCTGAGGCAACTGAGGCGACCTTGAATGAATCGTTTAAAGTATCAGATACTTTCTTGACCTGACCGCCGATACCCTTCAATGCGTCGGAAGCCTCATCTTTGACTTTAAAAAGAATTTGCAGTACGTTATTATCCATATATATATTATATCGAGATTGTGACTTTGATTTTATCGTCGTCGCATACCCTTTGATTTCGCTTCCTGTTTTTTACGCTCTCTCTCTTCGGCTTTTGATTTCACCTCTCGATATTCAATCATTCTTTTAATCCACCACACAGGCTGTGCGTCGAGTTCGAGGACAGTTAAATTGAGAAGATCACATAAAAAAGTAACTTCGTATTCAGAGGGAATATTGCGACCACTTATGAAGAACTCAAATAATTTAGCTTGAGCTTTTTTTTTCCGTTTCTTTCGGGCTTATCATTTCAAGGATTTTATCAAAGACCGCCTTACCGTCTTCCTCTCGCCATGACATCACCATTTCGTATAAGTTTTGATTTGAAGAATCGTAGGATTTATCTTCGATTTCTATCTTTTGAACAAGTATTTCAAAAGCTTTATCCTGATATGCGTATAGTTGAGTACCTTGAATCTTAGGTGCTTGTTTTGAATCTGTATCAACAACAGTACCTTCGACAATAGTTCTTTCAAGGGTACGTTTTTCACCGAAGGTTAAGAAATCTTTAAGAGTAACTTTATAATTTGAGGGTGTTGTGATTATCATATATTAAAACTATAATGACTCGTTCAGTTTTTGTCAATAGGTATTTTAGTAGGAAGCTGTTAAGTTTGTTAGCTCTACTTTGATAAGTCCGTCTGTTGCGTCATTCAATCCCTCAAAGTCAAATTCGAGAGCGTTGTATTCCATACCGAAAGGCATTGAGTTTGATTTCAATACTGCTTTTGGAATAGTGACTTTAAGTATGTAGTTTGAACCGACACCGATTGTATCACTGCCTGTTATTGTTAAGACAATGGCTCGTTCTGTTTTTGCGATGTAGTCAGCTAGGAAATCATCAGTTGTAGTATCAAGATACATTCTCATAGAACCCGAGAGTGTTGAACCCTTAGGATATGCGGATTGCATATTGACGTCACCTAAACCGTAGAATCTATCACTGTTATTATTGTATTCAAGAGAGAATGATTCGATTAAAGCTTTAACTTCAACACCGCCGATAGTTAATGAAGAGACATTACCGAAATTGAAAGGACAAGGTGTCTCATACGAAGGCGTAGCAGGTGAGCCTTGTACTGCATGTGATTTAGCGAAACCTTCAAAATGAAACTTTGCTGTCTCACCACTATTAAGTTCTATATTAAACATTGTTGCTAAGAATCCTGCATATCTCTTAGCGATCTCACCGTATTTTTCTTCGATTGTATATGACTGTTTTGTAAATGATTCAGTAAATGTATGTTTATAAACTACTGTCTCACCGCCGACTAATGCGTCGACTTCGCCACCCAGAGCGGATTTTAATATCATACCCATGAATACAGGATATGCGTCAGAGTCAAAAGCACCGTTAAGTTCTACCTTACCGATATGAGCACATTGATTAAGTGGTGCTGAACCTTTGATTGCGGGTATAAATTGAACGTCAGTATTGATTGACATTCCGTCTGATTCTCTAAGAGGTATAAAAAGAGTAGGTGCTACAGGTGTACCGTATGTAGTTTCTTTACCTAAGCCGACATGATTTTGTAGTCCTGCACTCATATTGTTTTGTTGTTATTCCCAACTGTTATATTACCGTTGTTTACTCGACGGGAATTGTCGGGCATAGACGTATTCTTAACTTCACCTTTTACGGTTTCTGTTTCTTCTTTTGATTTTCCTACTTCATGGAAGTTAGGATTATTGATTTCAATAGTCGTCTCAAATGTAGAGTTCGGTTCGATATATCCGACCCCTGCAACTGATACAGGTTCGCTTCCTGTGTATTTGTATTTACGATTTTTTGATTCCATATAAATATTATACTGTTTTTAAAAATATTTTTTTAAAATTTTAAGCATATCTATTAAAGCACACTGTCGCTGTGTATCTAATGTCTGCTATATATAATGATGATTTGTCTGTCACAAAGCGAAAACCCGAACTTGTGAACCCTGAAAAATCAATAGTATTAGATAGGTTTAAATTCGTTTGTTTTGCTAGTTCATCAATTACTTTATCGGCGACGGTTTGAATATACGTTTGAGTATCGACTTGTTCTTCTTGAAGAGCACCCATTATACGAATATTAAATACATAAGTTCTTCTGTTAGATCGTAAGTCTCTTGCCTCTTCGGTATGACTCGTAGGTAATATGATCGCTGTCGGGTATTGAGTAACCTCAGTCGGTTCATAATCATACACCGTTTTAAGTGCGGTTTGACCGTCTATTTGTATCGCCTCAAGTATTGCTTTGAGTCTCGCTATTATTGATCTATACATAATTATAATTTGTTATAAACTTAATCCCTTCCTTAGAACGTCGAATCCGATTTTACGAATAACGTCTAAGCTACTTTTAACATCTTCTAAACCTTTTTTCAAATAGAATTTTCCCTCAGTACCTCTAACTGCTCGAGCGAATACCATTTTACCGCCTGCTTTGAAAGCAAGCATACGAGCATTGATAGGCGTAATCATTCGATGACGCTTGCCATATATACCCGTTCCCTCTTCTTGAAACTTTGCGTATTTGACATTCGTTCCGACAATACCCACCATTTCACCGACCGACCCTTTAATATCGTGATCGATACTACCTCGCAGTATTGACTTATCAACAGGTGCGTTTTCTTTCGCTGTTGTTTTAGCTTGAAGTGTAGCTCTCTCAAGCATTGAACGCTCAGCGTCCTCGACGATTCTCGGCGAGTTTTGAAGCTTACTCATAAGCCCCTCAATCCCTTCAATGGTGACGTTGAAATTATAGTTAGGCATATCTTATACTTTAACTAAAAAACCCATAAATACAACATGACCTATCATTCGGGTTTTCCTGACTGCGTCTCTCACCTGAAACTTATCATTGATTGTTAATCCGCTATTCTCAACGTCGGTCACTATCACTTCTGATTCAGCAGGTATTTGATCGAGTGTATCTGAATATACATTAAGAGAATACCCGACACCTACAGGCACGCCTTGTAAAGCAATAGTATCATTCCCTGCGGGTTTAATGAGAGCAGGTACGTTAGTAGCAAGTTGAGTAAATCCTTTATTCTTCTCAGTTCCAGAGAGTTTATTAATAGTGATGTAGCAATTATGAGCGATCATAGTAAGGGCATTTTGTAATAATTAACAAGTGATTCAATAAACGCAGGTAGATCGTCAGCGAATGATATGTTCTCACCCTGTACTGAAAAAGAAGATATTTTACGACCTGCGTATTCACTTGATAAAAATACTTCACTGACCCACCTCTTGAGAGCGATAACAACGTCATCACCCCAGAATTTGCGAATAGTATAGTAGACCTTTACTGCGTTCTTGTTTCGAGTGCTCGATGTAGGAATAGCGACAAATTCAATGTCTTCATCATTAACGTAAAAATCGGTATCGAGAACGAGAGGATAAGAGGCGTCACTAGATAGATACTTCGTAACGCCGTCTACCTCGATTTTGTAGATTGAATTGATAGGTGCAGAGCTGACCCGTAATGTGTCCTCGCCTGCACTTAATATGTCGTAGTAATAATTGTCAGTGCCGAGAGAGTCTTTAAACTGTCGACGACACTTACGAGCAAGGGTAACTTCCATTTGAGCAATTAAAGCAGTAACGATAGTCTGCTCGTCCGTAGTTAATGTCTTATGTACGAACTTTGCAATATCGCTATGTGATAAACCACTATAACCCGATTGATATTCTGTTGCTCTAATATTACTCATAAGTTTCTATTATCCTTGCTCAGCTTGTTTTTCCTCAATAGCTTTTATAACAGCTTTGTTATTTTCCATTGATTCAGGTGTTTCAATTCCAAGAGATAAAGCCTTAGCGTTTAACTCTTCTCGATTCATTCGAGATAAAGCTTTTTCTTCGGGCTCTTTATCTTCTTCCTCTTCATCACCTTTTGATTTAGATACTTTTTCAGAGTTATCTTTCAAATTAGCATATTCAGCGTTACTTACATCATAAGTCTCACCGATAGCATACATTTTGGAAGTTCCGTCTTCGTCTTTAAGATAGACTGTACCTAACATTTTGATTTTTGGCATATAGTGTCACCCCCTTCAAGATTGTTTTAATTATTAAATAAAGACTCAAATCATTGAATCCTTATTTAATGGCTGGCGGTACTTGCTAACTTATTTATTTGTTTCGCATTTCCGCTCACCCTACAGCCGTCAGTTTATAATTTTAATTTGTTATGTATTATGTGGCTGCGGTCTTTAAGACTGCAAACGCCTTGTCAGCTTGAGCTAACTCAATATCAATTCTCTCAACAACACGAACCGCACTCATATCCTGTTGGAATAAGTTGATCGCTGTACTTCCGTCGTCGTCTACTACAGTTGCCTGATTTGAGACATCGACTGTGTACTGTTGTCTATCAGCTAAGATCATGTATCGCAAATTTGCAAATGCGACAAATTTCTTAGAAGCTTGAGAACCGTCAGAGGTCTTAGGCATTACTGCACTAAGTTCGACTGGAGCGTTCCAGATTGTGGCTGGCTGTCCGCCTGCGGGTGATTGTACGATGTATTGTCCAGTTGTATCTTTTAGTTTTCTAAAAGCATTAAACACGGATAAAGACATATAGTACTTTGCACCTGCGAGAGCGTTTTCGTTGATAGCACTTTGCAAATCAAGTAAATCGTCTGCTGTTGCTTCTGCGTAGGTATCTTTACCTACTGCCATAGTAACTACAGGGACACTTGTGTTTTGAAAAATACCTTCGCCCGCACCAAGACCTAGTAAACCCCATTCGTCCTCTTTAAGAGCTATTGCTTCACCTGCAAGTTCGGCTAACAAATCAACAGTTACACCAGTTGCGTCAGCTAGTAATTCGTCAGAAACGACGATAAAACATGCTAATTTCTTGATAGTAATTGTGACTTGAGCGACTGTAGCTTTTGACGCTGTTTTTACACCTTTTTCTGCGATTCTGTATGCTGTTACACTTCCAATAGTAGGTAGTTTAACAGTAGTACCAGAGACAGGATATACTCGGGCGTTTCGACGTACGACACCGTATGTTGATACGAGTCTTATTATCTCAGTTCCGAAGTAATCAGGTACGAGGTAACCCCCGTCAGCACCCGTTCCCACAGTCATAGATTTGACTTTTTCGACATCACCATTGAAAACAGCTTTGATAAACTCTGCTGATTTCTCTTTTGATTCGGCAAGTTCGGCTTTAGCGTCTTTCTTGTCGCCACCGAAAATATCTTTGCGGTTAGGCAATTCTTTAAGTAGAGAATCCATTACACCCTTTTTTAGATTTTCATCTGCTAAAAGAGTTTTAACAACTTCTTCTTTCATACCCTCAGAAATTTCACCCAAGAGCTTTTTAACTTCTTCATTTTCCATTATTATTTTTCACCCCCTTCCTCAGTTGAACTTTTAGCGTTCAATAGCACATTTAATTCTTTGATCTTAGTTAAGATCACTTCACCCTTTTTATCCTTTGATACTACTTCCTTTTTAACTTCTTTAAGGGTTTCTTTAATTTCCTCTTTTGTTTTATTCTCAGCGTCGACGATCTTCTGTTTTTCCTCTTCGTTATAATTAGTTATAACTTCTCTGACTTTGACCTCGACTGCTTTCTCAATCAACTCGGTTAATGCTTTCACGTCTGTGATGATAAGTTGTTTCTCATCATCTTCTGATTGAGATTCTTCGATAACTTCGTTTAATAATTTATGAGCTTCTTTTATTTTAGCTTCGTTCTTTGCTGATAATTTACGACCCGCTTTTTCTCGAGCTTCCTCAAGAGTTTTAACAGCGTCGACAACTTCTGTCTCTTCTTCTTTTTTAAGACCTCTCGTTTGAATAAGAGCCTGAGGATTAGCAGGGACAGGGACAACAGATAATTCAAGAAGTTCACATTCATCGTATGTATATTGACCGTCCTCTGCATATTTGAGAGGCATGAATCCGACAGATACAGTATTTAAAAATCCATTAGCAATAAGATAGAAAGCTTTTTTACCTTCATCAGTCTGAGCAAATTCAATATCGAACTTCAAAGAGCCTGATTCATAATAAACATTTAAAGCCTTACCGATAGGGAATGAACCATAATCGTGACCGTAGAGGATAACAGGGCTGTTCTTATAGTTCTCGAGCTTCCACCCTTGAGGGTTTATAGACTCACCTTGACGATCAATAATACCTGTTGAACCAACAACACCCGTAACGATCATGCGATCATTATCGGTGATGACTGCCTTCGTCAAAAGTAAGTGAGCAAGAGCTTTTATATTTAAGTCCAGTTTTTTATCCATAATAATATTATATCGATTATTTGTAAATTTTTTTTAATCTTCAAAGTACGGCACTATCTCACAGCGACAATTAGGGTGCAAAGGTGGATTAACGCCACCCGAGAACACACCGAATTTATCAACTACTTGATTATCTAAATTAGAACATTCATCATCAACTCGATCGTCCCCTGCGGTTATCCATTTAAGCTGTGATACCACGTCTGAGTTAATGTATGATTCACGACTACCGTCATTGAAAGCTCTTACCAGTTCAGTACGTGCTATTCTTTCAGCTCGCCATTCGGCTTCAAGGTTAAGCTCGTTCATTATATCTTCTTTTATTTTCTCAGGGTCGACTATATCCTGATTCAAGTTGCCTGAAATGATTTGATAAACTCTCTTCTGTAATGAGTCCTCGGCTGTGTTACCTAAATTCTGAGCTCTCTCTTCTAATTTTGCAATAGCTCTACTGCTCTTTACATCGAACTGAGCAAGAGAGAAGGCGTCTGTTGCAAGGGTAGCACCTGTGACAAGAGCGTCAGTACCGTATTTGATTTGAAGTACTGCAATCAATTTAGAGAATGACGATTTCGGTATAAGCTCAGCGTATATATCATCGACTAAACCCTTTAAACTAATCCCTGTCATTCCTTTGTGATACGCATTAAGAGCTGTTTTAGTTACATCTTTGAAACCCCGCTTTTTAATATCTCGAATGAATATCTTTATATCTGATTCAAGCTTTCCTTTGTATACCGCTTCTTTTTCATCGAGGTAAGTTTTTCGTTTCTTTGAATAATAAGTATAGCGTGTTGTATATTTTTGAACAACACCCTTATTTTTAAGCCCCATTTGTACGGGTGTATTTGTAGGATAAGAAGGTTCAGGCAATACGTCACCGCCTTCGATAGGCTGTAAATGATCGAGTGCTCTTGCCTCATTTCTAGTTATCCATTTGTCAGTTCCTACCTGTTGACGCTTTAATGTAAACTCTTTATCGTCAGGTACAGGATTCTCAAATACAAGAGATAGGTTTTGTGAGTTCTTGAATTTAGGAAGGTATGAGATATTAAGCTTCTCAAAGATTAAATCCGTTCGAGGTGCAACGGTATATTTAGCAAATTGATATTCTGCACTCTCAGCGTTTGCTCGATTAACATCTTCACTGATTCCAATAATAGATTTAGGTACGCCGAACATTGATAAGATTTGATCTCTTGATAGTTTCCTTTGCTCAATATAATCCATATCTTTTTGACGAGGTGATATTTGCTGATAGGTCAATCCTGATTCAAGTATTGCAGTCTTATGAGCATTACCTACGCCCTCGTATTTAGAGTGCCATTCCTGCTTAATGCGATCAAATGATTCCTTACTGATTTCTTTTTCGGTCGTTAAAACACCTGACGGGACAGCTCCATTTTTAAAGAAATTAGAGTTCCATGTAATAGCGTTTAAGTCCCCTTCGATCTCTCGCTTTGCCATTTCAATAGTTGAAACACCTTGATAGATGTCAAAAGGGTTAGGTCGCATAATAGGAATAATATCATCGACCTCAAACGGCACGTCTTTAGAGTCAGCATTACGATATACATATCCACCGATAAAGTTCTTCTCATCTTTAACGATTCTCATTCGAGAAGGGTCAAGCGTCCATAGTTCGATAGGGTCACCGCCTGCCATTGATTTAACAGTATAGAGCCACCCGATACCGTGAGAGTCAATATATGAAGATAGAAGATACATCAAATCGACACCAGTCTGAAACTTGTTAGGGCGTCTCAAGAGTTGAAAGGCTGGGTGTTCGTTACGCAATATAATATCGTCACTGTTTATTTTCTTTTGTTCAAGGTTATAGTTTAGAAGTGATACGGACGTTGCTATTACATCGATACATTTGTAGACCGTACCATAAAAGTAATCTCTTCGATTCCAGTTCTGAGACGAGAATACATTAAATAGTTTTGAAAATATGTTTTTGCGATCAGCAGAATCCGCTTTAAAGATACCTGAAAATGATTTAATGAGATTATCCATATATATATTATATCGAGATTAAGAGAAAAATTATTAAACTGTCTTTCATTCACCATTCATAAAAGGGTCATCAAGTGCTATTTGTAATGCACTACTAACAGGCTCGTCAGACTCAGTGCGAGTAATCTTATCGTCAAGCACTCGAAGGTTCGGTTCGGGTTCTTTTGGTAGCTCAAAGAACATTCTCATCATAAGAGTATCAGAGTAATCGGGTGACCTTCCTATCTTCTCTTTGATCTCGTCTTTCGTAATGACTGCAAACGGTGTATCTTTATCAGCGTCGACCCGAGTAATAACTGAGAGCTCTTCAATAATAAGTTCCTTTACATCTTCGGGTACGTCACCGATTCCTATTGCTCGCTCATTCACTAACTGAGACAGTCTATGATAGCATTGTGACCGTAAGTTTTTATAGTTCGGTTTAATCATCTCATTTGTTGTCGGGTCTTTAATCTTCTTAGGTGTTGAATTGTTAATGAACCCTTTAATACGAGCAAAGTCAATTAAACCACCACCGACACCGTCCTCGTCAGCTAGAATATTTGAATGAGGTATCTCTTCACGCTCTTCAATAGGTTTCATTTCATCATTCCATAGAACATCAATATCACACTTCGGAATTGATTTTATATAAGGGACGAATAAACCGTGCCACGGCATAACAACAGCTTTATCCATTCCGTGTCGAGCAACGTCAGATATTAAATATTTCGGCATACGCACCTTCGGCTTGTTATAGAAGAGATCACCGATTGCGTCCTGACTCATTAAAGCGAGAGGATTATTATCATATTCAAAGTTTCCTTTAAGTAAACGCTCTTTCGTTATCTCATCACTACGCCTGAGTTGATCGATATAAGCTTCTGTATTATGTGGGTTATCTGTAGGTAAAGCTTGTACGAACGCTCTATATGGTGGCAACTTCCCGTCTTTGTACGGCTTCCAGTATGAATGATATACGTGTCCTTTATCAGGGTTAAACGTCTCAATCAACATCGGTTTTAAATTATATTTGTCATTATTCCACCTACCAAGACGTGTCTTTAATATGTTTAATCCCATTACTTGAATCTCGTTTGATTCCTCAACGACTGCACCTGTTAGCTCTAAACCTCCAAGGCGAAGATAAAGAGGGTCGCTCGGTTCGTATGCTAAATTCATTAATATTATCTCTGATTTATTCCAGAAACGAATATATGATTCCTGTTGATTATAGACATAATGAACGTCTTTTTTAAGTCCCTGCTCAGCAAATACCTTGAATAGGGTTTTCAAAGATGTACGTTTAAGATTAAGAAGCTCTTTACGACCGAGTAACCAGTGAGTATCAGCATAGCGATTACACATGAAGGTCAGATAATGACCTGAGGCGAAGTATGATTTACCACCGCCACCACCACCACCGAAGCCGAGCTCAGTTGTATGATCGTCAAATACATAGTTCCAAGCGTCAGTCTGTTTTCCCGTTGGGTTTATCGAAAGCTTTAATTGTTTTGCCATTTGGTAAATTAAAATTAACTAATACTTGCGTCGGCGTATCGTTTATATTCTCAACAACAGAAACCTCTTTAAGACCGTGATTCGCTTTTAATTGAAATATGCTACCTGCGACATTTCCCTTCGTTGTAAGTGAGTGTTGCATGAGTCTAAGCTTTTGTAAATCGAGAATCCTTTTTATCGTATCGAAAAATTCAGGGTATAATCGTACTTCAATTTCATTATCACCCTCACCCTGTATGTCAGTTGCATTGACCCAGTTCATTATTGTTTCTGTATCAACGTCGCACTCTAAAGCTAAGTATTCAATATAAGGTACGACAAAATTCATATCTGCGTCTTTGTTAGTTGCTTTTGTATTACGACACTTCTCGAGATAATCCTTTGCTTTGTTCAGCATTTCCTCACTGTATTTTGTAGGTCTACCGATTTTATTTGTCATGGTATCTTCTTCTTAGAACTTTTAATAAAACAATTAGTGCGAAATTTATATACATAATGAGTAGTAAATAATCCATAGTTAAACCTCGTCGCCGAAATAATATTTAATAACACCTTCTTTTTGATACCAGTGAGAGAAGTTGTGATCGAACTCATCATATCTCTCTTTCATTACTTTTTCAGGCACTACTATAAAGCAAGGTATTTTACGCTCGATCATATCTTGTTTAGTATATTCGCTATTTAATTCACCGTCGCAGGGTTCAAGAACCATATCGGAATAAGGAAATGTGAGGTCTTTAAACCCCTTTATAAATTCATCATATACCTGCTCGGCGTTATATTCATAGGGTGCGTCATTCCAATCGTCACCCCACTGTTTACCGTTGACACCTAAATAGACTCGTACAGCATTACCTTTACGAGCGAAATCAATTATTTGATTATTCTTCGTGTTGTCGTTCATATATTATGTATTCAACTTTTGACCTGACCGCTTCGTGATTCGGGTCGTTGTGTGCTGACCTCTCAAAGTGGTGAGTCTTATTACTATAATGCTCAGACCTAAAATTATCAACTTCCCAATCATCGGGTGAGAAACCGCCCAATAGTTCAGCTTCCTCGTTACTGCGTGGCGTACGTTCCATATTATTGAAATAGGTTTAATTGTGTGACTACTGCGTAAATGAACCATATTGTGAGTGCGAGTAAAACTAATGGTATGAATTGTTGTTTCATATTATAGGTTAAATTGTTAATTGCTAAAACCCCGATTTTTTGTTGCCTTTGATCTCAAGCCTCAATTACTTATAGGCTTTGATTTCGTTTCAACTCGTCTATGACAATTATCGCAAAGATATATTCGAGCTCCTTTTGCGTACTGCTCAGGGTCGATTCTAAATTCAATGCTCATATCCTGCATAGGATAATTACACGTCGGACACTTCTTTATTTTTATCACTTCGTTTAGTGCAAAAACTGATAATATCTTTTGTTATTCCAGTAACCCACTTAACGAGTGTCTCAGCGTCAGGACGGCGATAATCCGAAAACGGTTGTGTTGATTCCCAGTTACGATAAATATGATAGAGATCATCATAACCGTGAGCGAAAATATATACAAAGAGCATGTCTCTTGTTTCCTCGAGTTCAACGAGCTTTCTAAACGTCGGTCGAAAGAATTTGTTTATTGCCAGTTCCTTTTTAATCTCATAAATTTCAGAGTGCTTGAGTTTCTCAATGCGTGAAATCTCAGAAAAATTATACCCTTCCAGTAAGTACCGAATGATCTTACGATCTCTCTCGTTTTTAAACGACTCGACAATGAGCTCTTGATCGATTGCGTCCTCAGTCTCATTGAGTTTGCCGTCAGTACCCTGATAAATCTGAATATCCTCGTCGTATGAGGTGATAACTGGGTAAATTGTTATATAGTCCATGATTATAATTTGTTATAACTTCTCTCAATAATAGACATAAGGTCTGAAAATGATAATGTGATAAGCTCAGTAAAATCTCTTCGTTGAGGTGAAACAGTACTGCCACCGACGAAAAATATCATATCAATTAAATACATCACTACTTTCGGGTCACGTTCATAGCGTTGTTTATAAATAAGTATAGGGTATTTATCAGCAGGACACCCGATCAAAGTTTGATTCCACCATGCAGTAATTGACAGGGCTTCTTGATTCTTACATTCAATGTGAAAGGGTAAAGAGGTTCGTACATCTTCTTTGTGGTATTTGCCATTACCTGAACCACTATCTCGACAGCAATATTTATCGAATTTCTTGAAGTTATCAACAACAAAATTCTCAAGATATTTACCTTTTTGAGAACGTGAAGACGCTAACATATACAATCATTATGGAGCTTGAAAACGGTAATGTCAATAAGGATTTAAAAAAGAGGTTATACACACTCTATCCACCTTCACTGTGAATAAATTATGCACTTTTTAGCTTCGCTTTTAGTTTTTTAAGCTTATTACGTTTAACTCGACCGTTAGGACGAATCTTGTTTAATGTAATGATTGCTTTCTCAAGAACTGCGTCGTTGTATTGAGGAAGTTTACGCTTTCCGAATTGATAGCGAGAGACAGGTTTAATAATACCGAGCATTTCATACGTGTTTAACGTAGGTGCTGATAATTTGTGACCATTCTCTTTTAATTTTAATAGAAAAACTTTTTGATTATATGTATCCATACTTATATTATATACAAAAATTATAGAACTTTTTTAATAATCTGATTCCTTTTTAGAGTCATAGAGGGACGAGATCGAAGACATATACTCTTTACCCTGTTGAGGTGTTAATCTCTTTTGCTCGACAAGCTCGAGTATCTTTAATACTAATTGTTCGAGTGATACGTCTTTATTCATTTTGTTGCTTTACGACCTAAATTAAAACCCCACCATATAAGCTCAATAACTAATGCTACCCAAAAATTGATTTCTTTAAATCCGAAATATCGGGCTAAGAAATTCCATAAGAACATAATAATAAATGCACTCGCTATATTAACGATCACTATAAAAATGAAAGCTAATACTAATATATACGGTTTATTTTTTTGCATTAATGCGTTCAACATAAGCGTCATAGTCAGTCAACAGCTCTACATCAAGAGCCGTTTCTTTAATTGATAATACCATTTCTCGAGTGAACTCTATTTTATATAACCCAGTATCTTTATCTCGAATGATCTTAGGTCTGTTCGGGTCGAGCTTTCTCTTTTTAACTTCATCATAAAAATCGACATTTGTCATCATCATTAATTCTTCGACCTGCTCTTTTGCTTTATCAGGGTCGAGCTTTCTAAGTTGTGGTAATAATCTCATCAATCGATTCAATGGATATTTTACGACGTCGTTTTCATCAAGTCCTAGAGTTTCAATGTAGAACTCATAAACCCTTATGTATAAGTACTCAGTAGACGGCTTATTCAATCCGATTTCAGGGTTATTTAAAAAGTCTTTGAACGTATCAAAGCCACCCTCGCCGAGATAACGATATGATTTTGTATCACGAATATCTTTTAATATTTTCCCTTTAATAAGAAAATACTTACTCTCATTTCTGAGAGCCTCTTGTAATCCCTGATATAAATCCCAAGCGTTTTTTTGTAATGGATTTGTTTTGTCATTCATAGTTATAGTGCAAACGTATTATATACAGCAATCATTATTATTACTAAAAATGAACCTGCTATTAAACCAAGTATAAAGTAATATCGAGCGATCTCTTCAAAATCCATATTTATAAGCTATTTAAGAAATCATTTATAAGCTTCTTCTCTACGTCTGTTTTATCCTTTTTAAATTCGTTCGCTTTCATTACTAATTTAGCGAGTATCGATGATTTAATCTCTGATTTATATTTATCAAATAGACCTCGCCAGTCCTGCATTGTGTGAGTCTCAACGAGAGTCGACCACATAAGTGATCTGAATATATCATCGAGATCACGTATTTTAGTTACCTCTTTTGTTTTCGTTTGCGTCGTCATAGAGAGCTTTCAAAGAAATTTTTAAGTCTTCTTTTGTAAGATCAAATTTATTGATTAAGGTAAGAATAGTCGCAAGCAACATATCATCAAGTGCGACGTCAGCGAAGCTTTCTTTTAATTCTTTCAATGTCATTTTTGCCATATTTAAAATATTTCGTAAACTTCTAATTTATCAACTTCTCTTTCAAAATGTAGCTCGTTAAGAAAATCGTCTTTATCTCTCGATAAATCTTCTTGTTTAGCTTCTTCTACCATTTTTATTTCATTATCGATTCTTTGATTATGTTTCAAGATACCTCTTTTAATAGCGTCCTGTCTGTCATCATAATTCGCACCTTCCATTAAATAAGCTACACCGTTAATTATTATTATAAGATCAGGCTGTCCCATAGGTTTATTTTTTCTTT
>OFRG01000135.1_pt1 | contig 31823 bp, 56 predicted proteins | sample 1543071 | NCBI WGS metagenome assembly OFRG01 (sample SAMN07774222, study PRJEB24372) | wastewater metagenome | isolation source: WWTP Verbania (Effluent) | place: Italy: Verbania | collected 2015-12
ATTCACCGCCTTATCCGGCTTCATGGACTGGGGTAGGGATAAGAGGGGGCGCTGGGTGGGGAAGGTGGAGCGTTGAGAGATTTTGCGCTTCGGGCCTTGGCCGACCTCGCCGCGAATTCTGCGGCCCTTGTCGCGGGCGGCGCGATCCACCTGGGTCTTGCGCTTGGCGCAGTCGAGCGAGAACAGCGCGCGGTTGGACAGGTCATTCGAGCCCAGCGCGTCGAGCGGCTGAAGGTGCTCGTCAATGATGCGATCCGCCTGTAGTTTCATACCACAGCCGCAGCCGCATTTCCCCTCCTGTTTGAGGATCAGCGTGGCGAATTGCAGGCGCGTGAGCGGCTTGCGCTTCTCGGGTTTCGGGAGCGTGCTGGTGTCAGCCACGTTTGCGCTCCATCAGCTGACCAATCCGAAAGCTCATGAGCGGGACGGAGACCTGATACCTTTTCGCCAGCTTTTCCACTGCGAGCGTATCCAGAAGATCGATCCCTTTTGCGTCCCGTCGAATCCACTCTTCCGGCATGAGCAGCTCGATGGCGAACGCGTTGGCCTCCTCTTCCATTCGAATGTCTTCAGCGCTGTCCATCAGGCTCGCCCCTGCACAGGACCGGCGGCGTCCATCTTCTCACGCGCCTCAATGCGGGCGGTGATGTCCTTAAGCATTTGCTTCACGTCGAGCTTGTCGGCGTTGCTGATATAGTTGAACCGCCCATGCTTGTTGAACTCAAAGCATGTCAGGAAGAACCCGATCTTGCGTTCGCCGCGTCCCAAGCCGGGAAGGCCGGGATTGAAATACTCGTCCAGCATTTCCGCCAGCGCATTCATCTGAGCATGAAACTCAGGCGGGATCGGCTTGAAATCGGGATCTTCCTGCACGGCTTTTCTCCTACGGTGCGGTGATATCGGGCAAGGAGGCTCGGACGGCGGCGTCTTTGCCTTCGAGCAGTTTGCGAAGCGCCACGGTGCGCTCAGGATTGCGCGGCAGCGTGTCGATCATGTGCCGCGCGAGATCGCAAAACGGCTTGGAGTGAACCTGAAGCTGCGGCGGCAGGTGCGCGTAGTGGAAGAAGCGCAGGATGTTGTCCGCCTTCATTTCATCGGCGGAAAACTCTTGCGGTGCGGGGTGGATTCCAGAGGTCATACGAGTCCCTTTTCGGTTGCGAGCCATTCCGGCAGCGTCAGCACGAAGCATTTCCCTGCGTAGTCCGGCTCTATTTCGGCTTGGCTTTTGGCGACCCACACAGCGTCAGTGCGGTCGCCTGTATCCGAGACCAACCAAGCCTTGTCGGTCTCGTGATGCTTCATGACGTTCACGTCGATGAGGTCGGACTTGCTCATGCGCCGCCTACCTTTGATCCGAAGGCTGCGTCATCGATCAGCCAGCAGTCGATCTCAGCGTCGTCTGGTGGAGGGAAGTTCGCGCACGCCCATTCAATCGCCCGCAACTGACCATCGGAGCCCTTGCCGCCAATCGCCGCGAGGGCATACTTGCGCGCTAGTTCGTAGGGCATGTTGAGATTGCCAGACCGCCACAGCGTTCCGTAGATCGCTTCGTCGGCAGATACGTGCAGTCTTGTTGATGGCGCGTCATCAGCCGGTTGGGTGCGAACCTCGGCGGCGATGTTCAAAGGTGTTTTTCGAGTAGACATAATCAAGCCACCTCCTTGCTCTCAGGGGAATGGGCGTCGGGGTCGTGGAAGGTGACGTGTCTCACCGCTGCTGCTCCGCTTCCTCGGATGCCATCTCCAAGATCAGGTCGGACTCGCCGGGCAGGCCGTCCTTAGACAGCCTCATCCAGTAGCCGTTCGTAGGATTGTAAGTGAACCCGTAGCGCTTGAGCGCCGCGCGTACCTTCGGGCTGACGTGGCCGAGCATGATCCAGTCGTATGCTGCGTTCGGGTCGATCTTCATGCTGCCCTCCTGTAATTTGGAGCTAGATAGTCGGTCATCGCGTCAGCCAGCGTCGCTTGATCGACGCACAGCACCTCGCAGATCAGCCGCTCAACGTTCCGGTTGAACTCGCGCCATTGGACCTCGTTCATGGCCTTGCCAGCGACGGTCTTGGGAGTGCGGCGGATATGCCATTGCCCATCCTTGTATTCCTGGGCCTGATCGACGTAGCCGACGCTGAGCTTGATCGAGTCCTCGGCTTCCTGCTTCGATCCGAACAGCTCGGAGTTGTCGAGGACGAGCTGCACCATGCCGAAGAAGTAGCGGCGATGCGGGTTGATCTCCTTGGTCTGGGAGAACACGCCCTTGATCGTCGCGCCCAGCTTCCAGAGCTTCAGCGCTTCGGTGCATTCCTCGTTCGCGGGTTCTATGCCGCGAAGGGTGCGTTTGAAGAGCAATTCGACGGCCATCAGAGCACCCGCTCCTCAACGATCTCGACGCCGGGAATGGTGATCGGAGCGCCCTTGGCGTGGCGGATATCGGCGTTGGCCAGCTTCAGAGCCGCGTCCTTCACCTCATAGTGAGAGGCGTAGTGCGCGATTAGCGCGGCGTAGTCTGTGACGTTGGCCTTGCGGACGGTCTTCAGGCTCGTAGCGTTGAACCCGCCGGCAGCTGACGAGACGCGCGAGGCGGCGGACACCTGAAGCTCGGCAACCTTGGCCTCGACCTTCGCAGCGGCCAGATCCACCGTGGGCGCCGTCGCGGCGAGGAACGGGTCTTCTTCCGGCTCCTCAGCAGCCTTGCGTGCGGCTTCCTCGGCTTCGCGGAGCGCCTTGGCCTTTTCATCGGCAATGCGCTTGGCTTCCTTCTCGCGCTCGACGATGAACGCTTGCAGGGGCGCTTTCAGCTTCTTCTGTGTCGCCTCGACCGTTTCCAGCAGGGGCTTGTAAGCGGCATCGACGGCGCGGCCCGCTTCAAGGTGTGGCTTCTTCTCGGTTTCCCGCTGGCCATCGATCTCCTTCGCCAGCTTGACGCCATAGCCGATATGGTCGCGGTATTCCTGCGCATTGGCTTCGGTGACGGGGCCGAACGCTTCAGCGCCTTCCTTGTACAGCGCCAGCTTTTCCTTCAGCGCTTCGATAGGCTCGGGAGGGTTGTTGTGTCCCATATCAGCGGGCATCGGCAAATTCCTCATTGGCTTCCGCGCTCGCGCGCTCCTGGTGTTCCAGACCCTCCATCAGGTCCACGTACTGCTTGCGGATTTCGCCTTGCCAGTCCTTCGGCTGGAGCTTGACGCGGTCAGCGTTCAGCTTGCCCCAGTCCTTCAGATCGCGGCTGGACGTGATCCGGCGCATTTCCTCGACCATGACGCCGAAGTCGCCACGCGCGTTCGCCTTGCTGAGCGTTTGGACCGGCGCAGATGCGGGGGGTGGGGCATCTGCGCCGGTCGCTAGCTGGCTCTTCCGGGGAGAGGCGGAAGGAGCCGCATTCGAGCGGAGTTCGTGGTGGGAAGCGTCGGCGTCGTTGTCGCCTTCGGTGGGGATGCAGAACGTCTGCATCGCCATGTATTTGTAGGCCGCGCTCATCGCTTTGTTGGTCGCCTTGTCGGCGCTATCCATGGCCTCGCCGTAGGTCGCGGCGGTGATGCGCGTGCCATCCGTCGAGCAGATGATGTCGAACTCGACGTGGACGACGACATAGAACAGCGCGCCGCCCTTGGCCGTCTCGCGTTCCGTCTTTTCGCGGGACAGGACGCGCGGAACGATGATAAGGTGATGCCTCGCAAGGATCGGGGCGAGCGCGTTATAAACGTCGTCGATCCCCCGGAAGTTGTAGCCCTGCTGCTGGTTCTTCCGGTCCTTTGCGATGCCGTCGTGGCCGACGTCTTCCATCACAGCCGCGATCGCCCGGTACACTCCGGGCAGCTTCAGCGGCGCTCCCATGTCGTCTGCCATCTCTTCTTCCTCTTCAAAGCCTGCTTGGAATTAAGGGGTTCTACTCGGTCGGGAGCCCCGACGTTTCAGCACTGAGGTTCGCAATCGATCCGCTGGCTTTGCGTGATGAAACCTGCAGCGTTTTGACGGGCTTTCGCACGAGACTTCCGAGAACGATCTCGATCTGAAACTCGTGGTCGGCGGCACCCTCCACCGCTTCAGCATGTGCCCGCAGATGCTTGGCGTAAGCGCGGTACTTAGAGATCATGAACTCGGCTGTGTGGTTGCCCCATTCGCCAATGCCCGCATCAGGCGCGCCGGGCAGATTGATTTGCGTAATCCTGTCGCTCATTTCGCTTCTCCAGAGAGAACGGACAGCGCGCGGCGGAAATGTCCTACGCGTGGCAATGGCGCATGGGCGTTCTTTGCGCTTATGATGTGATAGAGATCGTGGTCAGCTTCTCCGTCGCCGATGTCGTGTTCTGCGATCTCAGCAAACGGCCTCAGCGCCGCCTCCAGCGCCTTGATCCTCTCCCTTTGCAGTCCGATGTGCTTGGCCGCGTCATCGAGTTGTTCGCGGAGGGTTTCTACGGACGGGGGAAGCGTTGTGGTGGATGCGGCGGTCATGGTGCTTTCCCTGTGCAGTAGGGTGATTGCTCGGGCGGTTCTCCCAAGCCTTGCGCGTATCCTTGCTCGCGCATGAAGCAGTTCCAGCCGCTCGCTTGCATGAGCCACTGAGTAGTGAGGACGGCGCCAATTACGGCTGCCCCCACAACGACGACGAGCCCGATTGCGAGAAGCGTGCGAGCCATCACACCGTCTCCCGCATCGCGTCGCGCAGGTCATCCGCATCAGGCCCGTCGTCTTCGTCCGGGTTCTCCATGATGTCGGTGATCCACTGGTCTTCCTCAGCGTCCGACATGAAGTCAGGCTCGCCGTTCTCCAGCGTCACGCTGATCACCTCGACCTCGCCGCCCTCTGCTTGGTAGCAGCGCTCGGGAGGGCCTGACGTTTGCGCTGGCACGTAGGGCGTTTGCGTGTATTTCACGATCACGCAGTCTTCGTTCTCGCGGTAGAATTTGCGGGTGCGGACGCGGCTCATCACATCACCTCCCGCACGATCCGCGCCGGAACCTTCATCTTCGCCACGAAGTCTCCGAAGGTCGGGGTAGGCGGCGCAGGATGCTCGCCCTCCCAAATCGCTTCCCGAAGTTTCTTGAAATCCGCAGCCCCGATATCCGCATTGGCCGGCGCTTCGTAGATATCGAGATAGCTGTCGCAGCAGCGGTCGTAGATTTCGCGCTTCGATCCTTCGATACCTGGAACGCCTTTGAGGGCTGTTGCAGCGAACAGGGCGAGCTTGAACACGTCGCGGATGGATGCGAGGGCAAGCTCGTGGGCTGCTTCGGCGCGCTGGGCTTCCACGCAATCCCAAGCGGGTATGTGTACCTGCACGATGCTCATGATTGCGCTCCCGCTGCGGCGGCGTCTTCAGCCCGCATCCGCTCCAAGCGCTTCAGAGAAAGCTCGGCATGGACGGGGCGATCCCGGCGCGTGTCGATCTCGAAGCCTTCCGGCTCCGGGTTGATCAGGCGGTCGATCTTCTGCAGATCCACGACCTTCACGGCGGCGATATCGCAGCCCTCGAAGCGCTTCAGGATGCGGGCGACGTTCTGGCGGACCTCGCGGCCCAAGTCGGTTTCGATGTTCATTGCTGCCTCCTAGGCAAAGGATTGGGTGAAAGCGGGGTCAGAGAAGCGCCATGTGTGGGCTTCGAGGATGGGCTCAACGTGGGGCTCGTCATCCAATCGGGTGCGGCAGTCTTCGCAGACGGGGCCATATTCGATCCCGTCAAACTCGACGTAGATGCTGTCTTCCTCGCAGCGGCCTGTCGGCTCATCGCAGTCGATGCAAAGCTGACGAGTACCGGGATAGTGGCGAGCGTTGATTGCTTCGTGGGCGTTCTGCGAGAGCGCGCGGATTTGGCCCGCATTGCGCCGCTTCATTTCTTCATCGCGCCAATCCATCTACTTCTCTCCTGCGTTTGCAGAGGTTGCTTTGTTCTGCTCGGTGATGAGTCCCGATGTTTCAGCGGGAGCGGTTCGCACGAGGGCGGCGTCGATGATGTCCCACACCGCGGGGATGGCCGGTACGTACTCGGCTGCGGGGATGAGCAGTTCGTGTTTGACGCGCCTGAGCGCGGCTTCGAGCGTGCGGACGCGCTCCTCGAGACGTTCGATGTCGTCGTCCAGTTGATCCGTGTACATCTACTTGCCCTCCGCTTTGGAGATTGCGGCGCGGGCTGCGGTCATGCGCGCATCAGATCGGGCTCGCTGATCCACGAGCGAGACGCTGGCGTCGTCATCCGCTACGATGCCTCGCAGTGCGGATAGTAGCGCTTCGATGGTGTCTGCGGCCTCAGTCAGGTCGTCGTGCAGGGACTTCTCGTAAGAGTCCGGAACGGCGTGACGTTCGTAGGCCTGCGCTTCAACGCGGAGACGGGTGACGATATCCATCACGCGGCCTCCGCATCGATTGCGGACTTGGCGTCGCGGATCGTCTCGAAGCAGCCTGCCAAACCGGCATAACCGCGCTCATCCCACGCAGGAACGCAGTCGGGATCATCGCTGACGTAGAAGCCAAGCCCGGCGCAGAAATGCGCTGCCGGGACGATGTACAATCCGCGATGCTTGAGTTCCGTCGCCATCTCGTCTTCCTCTCGTCTGCCCGTGGGCTGATGAGAATGGCGTAACATGGGGTGTTAGGTCTGTCAAACAGAAAATAACGTGGGGCGTTACTTTTTTCGCCGGGCGTTATGTTCCGCTGCGGAATCAGCCGGGCGCAGTTGACCCATTTCCACCTCCCGGTCTGGGGCTTGGCCCAGATAGTCGGGACTGCTGACCACGCAGGGCTTACGCCGGTGTACTCTGTTGAAGGCCCGGCTTACCGAGCCTCGGCGTTGTCCCCGCCGTCCACCGCAGGCTTTTTTCGACGCCTGCCCCGTGGGGCTGGTTCGCGGGGGTCATTCCGCGCTGTCAGCTGGCCACAAGTCCTCGATCGCGTCCCGGGATAGCCGGGATATTCCACCGTACAGGTCGCCAGTTGTCAGGGTTCGACAGAGCGGGCGTTTTGAGTTCGGCCATGTAGCAGGCCGCAAGCAATTCGACGCTTTGGGGACGGGAGCGACGCAAACCGGGGGCGGCAGATCATACCATCGGGTGTTGCGTCTGAGGCATACGTCGGGTATTAGAATACCGCGTTGCGCAGCGCCTCGGATGGGCTAACATCCTTGCAGGGCCAAGAACTCCCGCCGGAGACTTGGCCCTTTGCTTTTCTAGCGCAGGGCGAAAAGCATAACAAGGGGTGTTATGTTAGGAGGCGAGTGCGGCCTCAAGGATCGACAGGGCGCGCGGCGCCGTCTTTGGATCCAGTCCACGAATGAACCTCAGCAAGTCGATAACCTGGCCATCGACCATCGGGTTCACCGAGATCAGCTCGTAAGGCTCACAGTGCAGGGCGTCCGACAGGGCGTTCAGCAACTCCTCGGAATAGGGCTGCTTGCCTCGCACGATCCGCGACAGGCTCATGGCCGAAATGAGCTGGGCGCCGCCGGGCTCGACCTCCATGCGGTTCGCAAGCCGCTCTAGGGATAGTCCCCGAAGCTCGCGCCATTGCTTGATGTAGTGCTTGCCAAGGATTCTCTTTGCCATGCCCCACAGTAACCCCTGACGTTATGTTTGGCCCTATCTCCCGAAGTTACGAAACAGACTTGACGGCATAACGCGGGGTGTTATGTTGGGCGCATGACCCATCCGCTCGATGTCTATTTTTCGAAAGTGCCGGGGGAAACCCGGAAAACGCTCTGCGATCGGGCGAGCATCAGTCAGATGCACCTGTCGCGCCTGATGCGAGGCGAGGGCGAGTTTTCGACGAAAAGCCTTCGGGCGATTTCGGAAGCAACCGGAGGTTTCGTCTCGGTTGCTGATCTGGTCAGCGCATTTGAGCGCGCCGCAGCTTCCAACAAGGACAGGCAGGGGAGGACGACCAGCGCCGCTTAGGCTGCGCGGTCCATCATCCCCATGGCTCAGCACACGAACACCGCACAGCCCCACGCTTCAAAGCAGATCGCGCCTTACCCCACGCGCGAATGCGGACCAACAGCACGGATCGCATCAAAGCGCATCCCGCGTGAATGTGATGCGGACCTGACCAGTTTCCCCCCTGCGCTTTCCCTCAAAGCGCAGACCCAAGCCGCCCGGTCTATCCTCCATCGTCCCCCGGGCCGGGCGGCGACCCAATTCAGTTCCCGCGTGGTGGGGGGCTTAGTGGCGTCCCACCAGCCCTCCTGTCAGGGCGGACGGCAGAGGCGTGAACGCCAACCACAAGCAGGCGTGACAGGCGTGGAGAGACACGCAACCAATTGTTCTGGACCAGCTCACGGAGAGCACCCCGTTGTTAACGGGAAGGCGGGCGTCTTAAGCGCGCAGGGTTCGACTCCCCCGTCCAGCACCAATTCATCCCAGCAGACCTCCCCCTCCCAACAGGGAGAAAAGCCGTGAGCGGTGCCGAGTTTCAAATCCAAGTGGCGACCAGCTGCGCTCGTATGGCTGTCTCATCAGCCTTGCAGCTCGGCGTCCTCATGTCCGCAAGCGTGGGCGCGTTCGTTGGCGGCGGCATGTTCAACGAGCCCTTGCTGCTGACTGCCGGCGTAGTCGGAGCCTTGGGCGCGGCTTGGAACTTCACCGCGACGTTCAGCTACCTGAAACAGCACCGCGCCGCGCTGGCAAAGCTCGGAGCCGCCTCCCCCTGAAAAGCGAGACCCGGCACTTGCGATGCCGGGCCTGCCAATACGCCAGCTTCAAACCCGGAGAAGGGAACTCTCCATGCCGAATGCCAGCCACCGATACAAACTCCTAGAAAGCGGCAAGGTTGCGGCGCCGATACAGCGCGGCCCCCACCACGAAATCTGCGACGCCATCTGCCATGAAGCTGAAGCCGCAGATGAACTGCTCTCCGTCGAAGTTTTTCGCGCTCGCGCAAACGCTCACATCCACGCGCTGAAAGCCGCCAAAGCGGCATGAGCAGGCAACCTCGCTTCCTGGTAGGTTGCGCCCGATCCGGCGTCATGGCGACGGCTCTCCGTCAGCAGGGCGCCATTGCGGCTGAATGCGACCTGGAGGATTCCCGCAGCGTCGGCTGGCACATCAAGGGCGATGTGCGGGATGAACTGCGCCGGGGCTACTGGGATGCAGCGATCCTGCACCCGGTCTGCCGCTATCTGAGCAATGCCGGTGCCCGGTGGCTTTACCAGGGCGGGCGGCGCTGGAACCCGGACGGTTCCGAAAACCCGATCGATCAGGTTCGCTGGGCGAAGATGGAAGCCGGCGCCGCCTTCTTCCGCGAATGCCTGAACGCGCCGATCCCGTTCGTCGCTGTCGAAAACCCGGTGATGCACGAACACGCGGCCAAGCTCGTTAACGAGGAATTCGCCTTCAGCTTCCAGCCGCACGAGCATGGCGAGCCCGAGTTCAAACGCACCTGCATCTGGACGCGCACACTCCCGATCGTCGAGCCCAGCAACAAGCTGGACGCACCGAAGCCGGGAACGCCCGAGCACGCGGCCTGGTCAAAGGTCCATCGCGCCCAGCCTGGACCCGACCGCGAGGAAATCCGCTCCGAAACGCTTCGTGGGGTCGCTGACGCTCTCGCCGCTGTCTGGGTTCCATTCGTGCGCGAAGCCATCAACCGGAGGCAAGCGGCATGACCCCAACCCCCACCCCCCATCCAAACCCTATCGGGAAGCCGGTGAACGCCGCTGAAGACGTCGCCGCCAGCCTGACACACTGGCAGGTGCTGGACATCGTCCATGTCCACACCCACGGCACGCTTCAGATTGGTGCCGCAGCCCCGTGGAAACCGCTCCGCGAGCTTATCGACGCCGACGTCCTGAAGCTTGGCGTTAGTGCTGCCCGCCCATGCGTCGTGCAGGGACAGCGCTTCCGCCCCGTTCTGGAATCCCTCTGGCGCAGCGGTCGCGTCGCGCGGCCGGCGGAGGTGGTGCTGTGAGCAAGCCCGTCGAGACCTTCTATATCGACCGCGATCCGCTGGACGGAACCCCGATCCCGCCCCAGCCCCGCCGCTTCGGCAAGCAGATCATCGCGGAAGTCGCCAAGGAAACTGGGATTTCCGTCGCTGACATTCTCGGACCCCGCAAGCTGGCCCCGATAGCTGCTGCCCGCAGGATCGCCATGCAGCGCATCAGGAACGAGCTTGGCTACTCGTATCCCCAGATCGGCCGGATGTTCGGCAGGGATCATTCCACCGCCATTTGGGCCTGCCGAGGCGGGCGCAGCAAGCAGCCTTACCGCTCGCCTGAAGTGAGGAACGCAGCATGAGCGATGGAACCGAGGCCACGAAGCTTGCGCAAGACCTGGATACCGCGTTGGCGGCCTACCAGCGCCATTTTGGCAGGCCGCCACCATGGCCAAGCTGGAGCAGATGCTCGCCGCCCGCAAAGAGGCCCAGCGCGTTGCGGATACCGCGACCGAGCAGGCCGGCACGCCCGTCGCGAGGGCTGCGGAATGACCGACGCTGAAATGGAAAAAGTGGGCAAACAAGTTGCGAAGTTCCGGAAGGATTTCGCCGGGACTTTCTATGCTCTTCGCGCGGACCAGTACATCAAGATCGGCTTCACCAGAGGCTGCATTCTCAAGCGAATGGCTAAGCTCCAAACTGGAAACCCAATCGAGCTGCGCATTGTCGGTATCGGCAACGGTGGCCGATTTATGGAACGGCAAGCCCACGAAGCCCTGAAGTACTATCGGGTTTTTGGCGAGTGGTATCGGGACGAGCCGATTGTCCGAGAAATCATCAAAAATTTTTGCAATATGGGGCGTCAATCATGATGGCGATCAAGATTTCAGATGTTCGCATCGATGGCGGCGCCCAGTCGCGCGCGAGCATCGATCAGAACATCGTAGCTGACTACGCCGAAGCCATGGCGGCGAAGGCCGTATTTCCTCCAGTCGTCGCCTACTTCGACGGCTCGGCCTACTGGCTTGCTGATGGCTTCCATCGCTACCAGGCATGCATCCGCGCCGAGCTCGATACTATCGCCGCCGATGTGCGGCAGGGCACACAGCGCGACGCGATCTTGTTCAGCGTCGGCGCGAATGCGTCGCACGGTCTGCGTCGCACCAGTGACGACAAACGACGCGCTGTTCTGACCCTCCTGAATGACAAGGAATGGTCGAAGTGGAGCGCGAACCAGATCGCGAAACAGTGCGGCGTCAGCCACACGTTCGTGAACGGGCTGAAGTCCTCACTTGAAACCGTTTCAAGTGAGAAGCGCGCCTACACCACAAAACACGGCACCCAGGCGGAGATGAATACCGCCAAGATCGGCGGCAAATCAAAACCCGATCAAGAGCCGAAGATCGTCAAATCCGTCGAGAAACCGGCGCCGCGTGTTGAAATGGCGGCTTCTGCGGCAGAGCCGGATCAAGAAATTGAGTCCGTCGATCCGGTAGAAGCCAAACTCCGTCGCGAGTTCCGATCCCTGTCTGAAGAAGCGCAGGAAGATGCCTATGTTGGCCTATCCCTGGACCTTCAGGACTGCAAAGCAGCGGCCACCAAGGCCATGGCTGAGCGCGACGCTCTGAAATCGCAAGTCAAGGAACTGAGCGTCGGCGACACTACGTCCGTGATCCGTAAGTTGCAGGTCGAGGTGAAGAACGCTGAAAGCGCCAGATGGCGCGAGGGCGAGAAGACCAAGGATGCGCTGAAGCAGGTCTACGCGCTCAAGAAGGAATTGAAGCGCCTCGGAGCGGTGGAGATTCCGCTGTGACGCCGGTTCTCGATCGCATCCGCGCCCAAGGTGGCAACGTCATCCGCAGGGGCTTCAGCTTCAGCTTACGGCAGGGACGCCTGACGCCAGAAGCTATCGCGTGGGTCAAAGCCAATATCGAGGCCGTGAAGGCTGAAGTCTGGCCTGCCTACCATGACTGGCAGGAGCGCGCGGCGATCATGGAGTTTGAAGGCGGCATGGCGCGCGATGCAGCCGAGCAGGCCGCCTATGCGTGCATGGAGGCGGCACATGCTCACGCTGCGTGACGCCAAGGAAATCGAACTGCGGGATTACCAGGCCGAAGCTACAGAAGCGCTGCGGCAGAAAATCCGGGGCGGTCAGAAGCGTCTGATCCTTTGCGCCGGCACCGGCGCCGGGAAGACCGTCATGGCGTCGCACCTGCTGCGTGAAGCTGACCGCCGCGATAAGTATGCGCTGTTTCTTGTGGACCGTGTCGCGCTGGTGAACCAGACAAGCGCAACCCTTGACACCTACGGAATTCGGCACGGCGTGCTGCAGGGGATCAATAGCCGCTACGCACCGCGCGAGAACGTGCAGGTCTGTTCGATCCAGACGCTGGCTCGTCGCCTGCTGCCGCGTGATCCTGATCTGATCGTCTACGACGAATGCTTTCCGGGTGATGTCGAAGTTTTGACGGCGGATGGCTTCCGTAGGTTCGACGCCCTGCAGGGCGCAGAATTGTTCGCTCAATACGACATGGAATCGGCGGCGATCTCGTTCGCGAGCGCATCTCGCATGGTCAAGAGGCCCGCTGCAGGGGATGTGTATCGCATCAGCGCAGATCAGCGGATCGACCTGACCGTAACTGGTGGGCACGACCTGATCGTTGAGTCGAAACTGACGGGTCGCAAGAAGGTTTGCGTCCGTGATTTTCGCCCCGGCGACAAGCGCATCCCTGTGGCGGGGCGCGCTATCGGTTCGGATGACGCCATCACTCCGCTGGAGCGCCTTCTGATCGCCTATCACGCAGATGGCTCAATGCATCACGAACGTGACGACGGCGGGTCAACGGTCGCCTTTGCATTCTCCAAGCAACGCAAGATTGATGCGCTTCTTGAGATTGTCGAGGCGGCAGGATTTGAGCTGCGAGAAGTGAGGGGGCAGGCGAACGCCTCCCCGAATGCGAACCCGCGCCGCCGCTTCATGGTCTCGCTGCCGTTTGTTCCTCACAAGCGCGTCTGGGAATATTTCAAGCTTTCTCACCTGTCGGCAGAAAAGGCGGCCGGTCTGCTGATCGAGGCAAATCGATGGGATGGGCACGTTCAAAAGCGTCGCGACACGAACTGGACCTTCACCACGACATGCGAGCGCACCGCAGACTTCTACCAGAGCCTGGCCGTTCTGGGCGGAATGCGGGCCTCTTTGGCGCGCGTGAAGGATGACAGGTCTGCCAACTTCTCCGATTGCTACCGCCTGCACATCGTCTCCGACACGGATCACATCGGCTGCCAAAAGCTTTTCCCTGAGCTGATCCGATTTGAAGGGGACGTGTACTGCGTGACCGTTCCCACGGGCTGCATCGTTGTGCGCCAGCACGGCAAAGTCGTCATCGTTGGAAACTGCCATGCGCAGTATAAATCCACGCTGGAATACATGGCGCAGTATCCCAACGCCGTGAAAATCGGCCTGACCGCCACGCCTTTCACGAAGGGCATGGGGAAGCATTGGGACGGCATGGTCAACGTCATCCCGACGCGCCGACTGATCGATGAAGGCCATCTGATCCAGCCGAAGATGTACGTGGCGAAAAGCCCGGATGAGGCTGAGCTGGGCCTGACATCGTTTGGGGAATTCTCAGACGAAAGCGCTTCGAGCGCGGGCATCCGCATCGTTGGCGACGTCCGCGCGGAGTGGATCGCGAAGACGAACGAACATTTTGGCGGCCCGGCTAAAACCATCGTGTTTTCCCCCACTGTCGCCCATGGCCGCGAGCTTTGCGCGGCGTTTCAGGAGGCGGGCTACAACTTCCAGCAGGTGTCGTATCTCGACGAAGACGAAGAGCGCGCCGCGAAGATCGAAGAGTTCCGCCGCCCAGACAGCCAGATACAGGGGCTGGTGTCCTGCGGTGTCTTGACCAAGGGCTTCGACGTTCCCGACTGCCTGATCGGGATCAGCTGCAAGCCTTACCGCAAGAGCCTGTCCAGCCACATGCAGGAGATCGGCCGGATCATGCGCCCGGCGCCGGGCAAGACGACCGCCCTGTGGCTTGATCACGCTGGCAACCTGGAGCGCTTCGCCGTCGATATGTTCGACGTCTGGGACAACGGCGCTGGCGAGCTGGACAAGGCCGAAAAGCGCGACACCGAAAAGCGCGAGCGTACCGAAGTCACGCGCGAGAAGGTTGTCTGCCCGGAATGCTCGGGAGCCTTGCGCAACAACGTCTGCACGGGCTGCGGATGGGAGAAGCCTGCGAGAAGCCAGATTACCGAGGAACAGGGCACGCTCGTTGAGTTTGCGCCCATGAAGGGCATGACGCCCCGGGCCGGGCTGCGGGCCGATTGCTTGAAAGACCCCCGCGCCATCTGGATCGCAGCACTGGCTTACACAATGGAGCGCTGCCGCAAAGGCGATGGCGCAGCAAGGTCATGGGCCTATGGCGTCTTCCGGGGCATCTACCCGGGCGGCAAGCTTCCGTTCGGCTGGTACGATATGCGCCCCATGCCCGCGCAGGCAGATGCCTATGCTCTGATCGAGCGTGAAGTGAAGCGCTTCCGCAAATCGAAGAGGGCCGCCTGATGGCAGACGGTCTTCACACGCCGGGTCATGTCCGCTGCATCACATGCTGGGTGCGCGAGCAATCCATTCCCACCGAAGCCCAGCTGCGCATCCTTGTCCGCGAAGACTGGCTGGCCGAAACGGCGGCATTCATTCCGCGCGCGATGACGCGGGATCAGGGCGTCGCTGCTGAACTGCTTACGATGGCGCTGGAGCGATTTGTGGATGCGTATGGCGTGGATGTAGCCGCGCCGCGCATTGCCTCTACACTCATGGCTCTACGGCTCAACGCCAAGCGCCAGAAGGTCATGGCGCGCATCCTGGCAGCGCGGGCAGAGATCAATCAGCGGGCACGGCAGGCGTGGGAGCGTGGCGACACCAATGCCATGCGCGCCATCGAAGCTGAACCGACACCTGACTATCCGGGCAAGGCCCGCGATGACGCATGGCTGAAAGACGATCAGCCGTCTGCGGACGAAGCAATGCGGATGAAGGAGGCGCAGGGATGAAAAAAGAGACCCCGCGCTCTTCCAAGCGCAGGGCCGGGCTGGCGATCGGTTTGCAAGACAGTGGCGCCAGACACGGAATGCCTACCATGGGGCGGGACCAAACGGCAGAGCGCAGTCCGAAAGAGAGAAGCGCGGTCCCCGGCACATTGATCCAAGTGTCGAAAGTAGCTCTCGACTGTCCAAGGCGGGATCACGTCATTGGATGGGCCAGAAGCGACGGCTCGGCTCCGGCCAGCAAGATCGTGGAGGGCATGGGGACAACCTCGCCATTCTTGGCGGGGCTTGTCTTCCTATGCCTTCGCTCAGGCTCTCTCCAACCAGCAGAACTTCGAGAAGCAACTACGTTCTTAGATTTAGAGGCAGGCAAAAAATGAAAATCGGAATTTGCGCATGAAAGGCTGGACCGTCGAAGCTCTCGAATCCAAGGGCGTGAAGTTCGCGGTAACGGGCGGGGCGAACGCTCCTGCTGTGGCACCGGTAAAGCGGGCGAACAAGTATGGCGCGACGAAAGCTGTAGGCGACGGCTTCACCTTCGATTCCATCGGAGAGCTGGGCCGCTACAATGACCTGAAGTTGATGGTCGCGGCTGGTGTCATCAGCGAGCTGGGCGTTCATCCGCGCTTCCCGTTGCGCGTCGAGGGCGAGGCGATTGCCGAGATCGAACTCGACTTTGCCTATACTGAAAAAGGCCAGCGCGTCGTCGAAGATTTCAAGGGTGTTTTGACGACGGTGTTTCGTCTCAAAAGGAAGTGTTTTTTGGCTCAGTACAAGCACATCGAATTGCGCGTCATCAACCGGCAGGGCGCGCTGGTTCCGGTTCGGACCCGCTCGGTTCGGAAGGTGGCAGCATGAGCTTCGACGCAGCGAAACCCTTCCATGAAGGCCGCGAGAAGTGGTCGGAAGAGCGTATCTCCGAACTGAAGCGCCTGCATCAGCTAGGCTTCAGCGCCGGACAGATCGCCAAGCATATTGGCGGCGCAACCCGCAACGCCGTCATCGGCAAGATCAACCGGCTCGGTCTTCTCCGCTACAAGACGATCAACAAGTCGCCGCTCCAGATTAAGGGCAGGATCGACGGGCGCACCACGCGCAAGACGCGGCGCACTGCGATCAACCTGAAGCCGAAGGCGATCATCGCGGCGTTGCCGGATATGGCCGCTTCACCTGATGCGCTGTGCATCGCGCTGCTCGACCTGAAACCTGGGATGTGCCGCTGGCCGGTAGGCGACGGCCCGGTGCAGCTGTTCTGCGGCCATGCGCAATGCGACGAGCATAGCCCGTACTGCAAGGATCATCACGTCAAGGCGCACATGCCCTACGTCGGCAAGCGCAAGAAGCTCAGGGCTCCGCGCGAGCATTGGGATGGCGACTGGCATCCGTTCGGCATGTCGATGCGGAGGGCAGCATGAGCAGCTTCATCTTCGGCTTCATCATGGGCGCGGTCTGCATGTTCTTCGCCATCGGCTGGCTGTGGCTTCGGATGGTTGAGCAGGCAGAACCCTCCAATCCTTCAGAGGACATCGCGGCATGAGCAGGTTCGCGAAAGAAGTCATCGGGGACGCTGAACTTTATCTTGGCGACTGTCGCGAAATCCTGCCGACGCTCGGCAAGGTCGATGCGGTAGTGACGGACCCGCCTTATGGGATTGGATACGACCCCACAACGTACGGCGGTAGTTCGTTTTCGAACGGCATTCACGGAGACGATCTAGCGTTCGACCCTTCGTTCCTACTCAAGCTGGAGGGACGAAAGGTGCTCTGGGGGGCGAACAACTATTCAGCCTCGCTGCCTCGTGGTGGCTGGTTTGTTTGGGACAAGCGGTGCTCCGAAGCGGCTGACCGAGTGTTGGGTTCGCCCTTTGAATTGGCGTGGACGGACAATCCAAAAGCATACCGGATCGCGCGGATTTTGCACGCCGGAAAACTCAATGCTGATGGGATGCACGCGCAACTAGCGCGCCAACATCCGACGCAAAAACCCATTCGATTAATGGAATGGTGCATCGACCAACTTCCCGCCACGACAAGAGCCATCCTCGACCCTTTCATGGGCTCTGGCACCACAGGCGTCGCCTGCATGAAGCTCGGCCGCAAGTTCATCGGCATCGAGATCGAGTCCAAGTATTTCTCCATTGCCTGCAAGCGCATTGAAGAAGCCTGGAAACAACCCCGCCTCTTCGAAGAGCCGAAGCCGAAAGCCGTTCAGCTTGATCTGATTGGTGGCGAGGCATGACCCGATCGATTGCGAATTCCGGAGACGCGGTTTCACCGGCCCCGAACGAGTAGAGCAAACCATTTCAATCACAGGAAGAAGAACAATGAGCCGGACGATGTTGGATGAACTGCAAGCCCGCAGATTGGGTTTGTTCAATGAGCTGTCCCAATCGGACACGGAAGCGGATCGGTATAGCGATTTGGCCACGCGCCACCGCGACATCGCCGCTGGCATCAGGCAGAAAATCGCTGACCTCGACAAAGCCATCTCCGCCCTCACTCCAGAAGGTAAGGAAGCTCTACTCGAAAGCCAGCCTGAGCCCATCACCACCGAGGTTCGCAAGCAAGACGAGCAAGACGCGGCGGGGGACTGGACGAACGGCGGCGAAGATCGTCTCGACGCTGTGTGCGCCGAGCTTCTGGCCGCCCCACCCCCAGCGCAGGAAGCGCCCGCGATCCCGGAGGGGTTCATTCCGTGGGGCGGGGGAGAGTACCTGCCGGTCGCACGCGGCACACCGCTTGTGGTGCTCTATCGAAACGGCTCGGAGGTGGACTGCACTGCAGGCGACGAAATGTCGGAGTTCTGGCATCGGTCATCCACTCTCGTTGACCACTCGCCCGATCACGACATCATCGCCTATCGCGTCATCGAGACAGGCGAGACGCAGAGCGAACTAGACTCGTCACAGATCGAAGGTGGCGACCGAGTAGAGCCCTTACACGACCGCCCCAAGCTAACCAACGAAGAGTTCGAGAGCCTGGAGAAGATCGACGGCGTTCTCGACGCAGAGCCTTCCCCCATTCTCCGCTCTGAAGTTCCCCCAGCAGCCGAGACATACCTCGCCCCATCAGGAGACGAGTTCGCCACGGTCAACGGCCAGACCCATCTGATCGTCTCGGATGAAGCCGAAGCGCAGGGGCAGGCAGAGACCGCGCCACAGGCCGCCTACGCCCCGATCCACAACGAGGACGAGCCCGTCATCCATCCCGACGCTGCGTTCTGGGCGAAAGCCCTGCCTGCCGAAGCAGAGGCGAAGGCTGAGCCCAAGCGGATCAACATCTTCGGCATCGAGTTCGGCGGCGGCGCGAAGAAAACGCTGGTCGGGGAGGGCGTGTGATGGACAGCCCGGAAACCGAGATGGCGCTCGCAGCCTTCAACGCGATGGACCCCCGCGACCAACTGGGGCCAGCCTATCGCAATTTCTTCGACGAGCACGGCATCGTGCCCGAGAAGATCAAACCAGAATACTCCGTTTGCTCAATCGGCTTTTCCGAGAAAGAGCAGAAGTGGTATGGCTGGAGCCATCGCGCAATCTACGGCTTCGGCGTCGGCAGCCACGTCAGAAAAGGCGACTGCGGCTATGTGCCGAAAGACCCTGCCGACTTCCTGACGAGCTACCGCGATTTCTGGGACGATGAAAACCACGAAAAGACGTGGGCAATTCACACGGACCACGACGGCAAGCTTGGCGTGATGGTAAAGTGGATTTACGCTGACACCGTCCCGAACCGCAGCTTGATCGGCACCGAGGGCCGCGCATTTTCTCCGTACCCGGAGTTTGGTCGCGGCGAGTGGACGGCAGAGACGCTGGACGACGCCAAGCAGATGGCGATCGATTTTGCGGAGGGCGTCTCATGAACGACCTCCAAGCCTTCCTCACTATTTCCTTCATCCTTCTAGCCGGAGCCGCTTTCCTGAAAGCGACAGGGAGGAAGGCATGAGCCTCAGGTTCTGGAAATACCTCGGCCTTTCAATCCTCGCAGCTGGTATCGTTCTGGCTGCCCTCCTGTTCTGGAGGCCGTGGGGATGAGTGAGCAAAAGCCAGATTTCGGCGACGCGGACGGCTTTGGAGTGCTTTTGGTGACGTGCCCGCTTTGCGGCAAGCAAGATCGCCTCCGCAACCTCGACACGCTTGCAACCAGCGAGACGCCGAGCCCGATACAGCACTTCAGCTGCGGTCACGCCGCGAACAGCATGACAGGGGAGCCCGTGAATTGATGCGCCCTTCACCGATCGAGTGCGGATTGGAACAACTCCCAAGCCCACAGGCCAAGCACGAGCAGACCTAATGACTCCGCTTTCATTTTTCTCTTCTGGAGGACGTAACCAATGACGGGGACGGATGAACTGAGCTGGTACGCGCTCCGAGTGCTTCCGCGCATGGAGCACATCGTCAAGAAAACCCTGATCTACCGGGGCCACAAGGCCTATACGAAGCTGGAGCGCCGCTTCGGCAAGTGGGTCAACGGCAAGCGGACCGAGAAGGAATACGTTGCGGCGCCTGGATACGTGTTCCTAGGCGCACACAGCAACCCTTGGGACGAGGTCCATAGCTGCCACCTGATCCGCTCCGTGGTGTCGGTCAACAACCTGCCGGCGCTGCTCGACCCGCAGAAGCTGGGGGAGTTTCTGGAGTTCGACGACTTTTCCCTGCCGGATTATTTCCGCTTCTTCAGGGCAAACCCGTTTCAGGTGGGCGACATGGTGAAGATCGACCACCCCAGCTTCGAGGGGTTTGAGCTTCCGGTGAAGGATATCCGGAACCATGAGGTGATCTTCGATCTTGTGCTTCTGAACCAGACGACGGAGCTTCGGGTTCCCGTGCAGAACTGCTATAAAGCCGCATGATTTCGGGCGAGCAAATCAAGGACTTAGGCGAGCGCATCGGCGCGGCGACCGGATACGACCGAGAGATCAATTTCGACTTGTTCAATTGGCTGTATCTGGGTCGGTTCAGCGGAATGCGCGGACGCGGCCATGGTGGCGGCCTGCAATACGAGGTCCGTGAAGACGACCGGAAGATCATCAAATGGTCTGGCGCAGGATATCCGATGGAGCCGCCTAACTACACGGCGTCTCTAGATGCCATCTTGGGACTGGCTCTCGCAATCTTCCCAAACTGGACATGGAGCGTGTCGCAAAACTCGGGTGAGAAGCCAGAAGCTTGGCTTGGAAGCCCGACGGGAAATGGTTTGCTGCGAGAGAACAATGGACAAGGATCGGCTCCAACACCGGCGCTAGCGCTTTGCGCCGCTTTGATCGACCTTCTCGATGCCCGTAGTTTGTTGAAATCAACTCAACCAGTTGACGAATAAAGCAAACCGTCACACTATCCGTGCCGTGGGCTGTTCCTGCTTCGGCGGGGCCACAGTGCATGACCGGGGCTCGGCGGCTTTCACCGTCGAGTAGGCTGAAGGCCAAGATGCCCTGCGAGCTGATCGCGCACTGCGATCCCAACCGAGCCATGTCCAAATTCCAGTTTCGCTAGGAGCCCCCGCGCTCCACTAGCACGAGCGCCGGCAGTCAGCCTTAGAGCGACGCGGCCTCACTATTCGAGAGGGCATCATGACCCCCGCTTTGGCGATCGTGATGCTGTTCCCGCTGTCTGCCTTGGCGCTCTTCATCGCGCTGTGCATCGACCTTTATCGGTTCAGGTAAAAAGCGAGTCTGATCAAAGCATTGCGCTGGGGAGCGACCGATGGACGAAGGATCGCTCTGGATATCCGCTATCCTGTTTGTGACTGTCGGAATGCCGTTCATTCTGGCGCTCTATATCTTCATGAAGAAGGGCGTTGAGCCTGCGAAACAGGCGCTTGGCCTCTTCAAGATCAACGACTTCATCATTGAGAAGATCCGGCAAGCAATCCTTGCGAAGTGCGCCGCCGTAAAGGTTGGCGGCCTGAGCCGGGAAGAGGCCCAGCGCCTGATCGGAGAGGTAGCCCGGCACGCCATCGCGGAGACATTCGCGGCGGTTTACACGGGCCGCCCATTCGAGGTGACGCGGAACTGGCCCCAGGTATCGGTCATCATTTCCGGCAACATCGCCGTAGTGGATCCGTGGATAGGGTTGGACTTCACTGACGACGGCGAGGGCATCAAGCCCGTGAACGTCGAAATCGATCGCCACCCAGCCCTCAAGCTCGATACCCGCCAGACCATCAAGGCTGCATTCTCAACAGCTCATCCCATGCCATCGGTTCGCACGGATGAGCCCCGCAAGATCGCCAGTGCCGGCGCTGCGAGGCCCACCCCGCCCGCCAGAGACAAGCCCAGGCCAAGATGATCACCACCTTCGCCAAACTCCGCGCTCCCATAGCTGGCCTAGGCAAAGCAACCCTCCAGTTCTCCAAGAGCTTCAATAAGCTTTCCCCCGACCGCCGCAAGATCATCCTCCAGCAGGCGATGAAGCAGATGCGCGCCGCATACGACATAGCCGAGCGCGACGATCGCTGCGTCATCAAAGCTGAAGACGTGCGGAACGCTGAAGCTGTGCGGTTGAGGGCTTAGGAACACCGCTCGCGCGAACATGCGGAAGAGCTAATCATTGACCGTGCGTTCTCTCATCAGGAGCCCGATAAGGTCGCTCGTCTCCTCGGCGTTTGGCGAGGGTGCGAGCCTTCTCGGACAAGCCACGTCCCAGCTCGGCGGCGTCGCGCCCTACCACTATTGGGACTTCATCAATAACCGCGCCCTGTTTGCTCAGGCTGATGTAGGCGGGGTAGCCAACACGCCGGGCTGGAGCTTCGCCCGCGCGAGTGCTGCCGAAGCCCAAGACGCCGCCGGCAATTTCGTTCAATTCGCTTCGGGTGAGCTACGTCGCACAGACAAAGGGGTGCTGATCGAGGGCGCTCGCACCAATCTGTTCCTCAACAGTCCGGTAGGCGCAACGCAGGTCATCACGGTCGCGGCTGTCGCCTACACGTTGAGCTTCTACGGCACTGGAACAATCACGCTCAGTGGCGTGTCTACCGCGGGTCCACTCGTAGGGACGGGCGCCAATAACCGGGTGACGCTGACCTTCACCCCGACTGCAGGCGCGCTAACGTGCACCGTCACGGGGTCATGCACGCGGGTACAGCTCGAAGCCGGAGCGTTTGCTTCGTCTCACATTCTCACGGCAGGAGCGAGCGCCACGCGCGCCGCCGATGTGCTGACGGTCTCGTCTCCAGGCGTGAGCTTCCCGCTCGGCCTGTTCGTTGAGTTTGAGCGAGTGCTGGATACTGGAGGCAATGAGATCCAGTTCGGTGTCGACGGTGGAAGTTCTGCCGATATGTCAATGCTCAGTCTATCGAGCAGCGACTTGGTACGGGGCCAAATCAGCGCCAGTTCATCGTCACAGATGGACGCAACAGTATCCGGGGCTGTGGCGGTAGGTGTCACGACGAAAGCGGCACTGCGTATTGCCGCCAATAACGGGATCGTCGCCAAGAATGGCTCTCTCGCATCGCAGGACACGAGTGTAACCACACCTGCTGCGCCCACTCGCATTCTGTTTGGCCAAGGCGGCGGCGGCGCTACCCCATCGTTCGGCTACCTTCGCCGCGCCGCAATCATCAACTTCGCTCCCAGCGATGCACAACTGACTGCGATGACGACATGAGCAACAAGCTCATCATCGCCGCCCTGATCCTGATCCCCGTAGGCTGCGCAACCATGCAAAGCCTCGATCCGGTAGAGACCCCGCCCGCAAAGTTCCAGAACTCCCGGCCAGTGCTTGTCGAGTTCGTGCCGCCTGAGATGGTGACTATCCGCTGCTTCCAGCGCGGCTCCATCATCCCCGCAAACGCCTGTGCAGACCGCGAGATCATCACGATCACCAACCCCTGCAAGGTGACGAACGAGAGCTTCGCACGTCGGCTGTGCCACGAGCTCGCCCACGCAAACGGCTGGACTGAAGGGCATTAGCCCAACCCCCAAACTCCATCAGGTAAGGAAAACGAGAGATGGCGACGACTGCCCGCGCGACGCTATCAGCCAACAGCGATGTTTGCGGACCGATCGTCATTGGCCCACGCCGCACCGGGGTTTTCCGCATCGAGGTTACGGGCACAATCACTGTCACGGTTCAAACCCGGGTCGGAACGACGTGGTTCGCCGTCAAGAAAGCGGATGAATCTACGGACGCCGCCTACACGGCAGACTCAGCTGGCGAGATCCTGGCGCCTGGCGAGTATCGTCTCATCGCCTCGGGCGTTGCCGCAGGATCAGCCGCCTGCCGGCTCAGCCAAAGCTAGCCAGTTTCGCCCCAGCGCTCGGGGCTGTTTGAGCGCCTGATCCCAGGAAGGATACACCTATGCCGTTTCCCAAGCGCAAGCATCTAGGCCGCAACAACGAAACCCTGTCAGGGCTGTCGCGAATGGGAGGGATAGCTGCCCGCGCCATGGGAGCCGCCGTGGCTGACAACCTCAACCCGATGTACTGGTCAACCTACGTCGCGACTGTGACTGTCGCCAACGGCGCCACAACGGGCAAGGAAGCGGCAATCGGGATGCCGGCGAACTTCCTGCCGGTCTGCATGGCGATCCACGTCGTGACGGCATCCACGAACGCCTGCGCGCTGGTCGATGTGGGTGATGACGCCGACACGGACAGCTATTGCGACGGCATTGTCGCCACGGTGGGCACGACGACGGGCTTCAAGGGCATTGTCGGCTGCAACGGCGTCCGCGCTCTTGGCGACATAACAGGCGGTGTTCAGGTCGCAACGACAACGGCGGATGAGGTTGAAGTCGTGGTTTCGGATGATCCGGGCGCCACGGGCATCACCTACCGTCTCACCTTCTTCGGCGTTCAGGCGGCCTGATCCTAGATGGCCTACGTCAAGCCGGTCATCCGCATCAGGGAGAATGGCCGCCACATCACCCGTGGCTGCTATCATGATGCGGCGATCGGCAGGTTCATCTTCCAGGCATCCAGCGCGGAAACGCTTAAGGTCAATCTCGACTTCAGCGATATCCTCGACGGTGAAACGATCACGATTGCCACCGCAGCAGATGGCCTCACGGCTGGAAGCTCGGTTGCATCTGGTGTCGTTACCCTCACGCTTTCGGCAGTAAGCGGGCAGGGCAATCTCGATGTCACGAGTACGTTCTCAGGTGGCAGGGTCATGCAGACCTATATCCGTGTGAGCGATCCTTCCTCATGGGCAAGGGATGACTACGGCCTCCAGCGTGTTTCTACTTGATCTTAGACGGTGAAGGAGAGATTCTGAGACGGCGCAGGGAGTGTTGAAGCACTCGACCTGCGCCTAACCGCAGAAGCCTTGTTGGAGGCGCCCATGGCTAATCAAGCCATATGTTTGATTCCGAATTGCGACAAGCCATCGCGAACTCGGACAATGTGCAACGCGCATTACCAGCGGTGGCGTCGGCATGGTGACGCTTCAGCCGGGAAGAGGATGGTTGATGATGGGTTGGCTCAGATCAAGCGCGCCCTGACAGATGCGACACCCGCAGCTTGCTGGATGTGGCCATACCAACGATCTGGCGACGGGTATGCTAGAATCACAATTAAACGAGCTCGCTGTTTGGTGCACAGGGTCGTTTGTGAACGCAGGCACGGACCGCCTCCAGCGGTCGGCTATGAGGCGGCACATTCATGCGGCAGGGGTGGGGAGGGCTGCATAAATCCGTTCCATCTGGATTGGAAAAGCCGGCGAGCCAACGAACTCGATAAGCTCTCCCATGGAACGCACAATCGCGGAGAGAGGCATGGAATGTCCAAGCTCACTAAGGATGACGTGGTCGCAATTCGTGCCGAATATGCGCGAGGGGGTATTTCCCAAGCCGCCCTCGGCAAACGTTACTCGGTTAGTCAGCTGACGATCAGCGACATAACTACCGGCAAAAGATGGGGCTGGCTGACATGACGGATGACAACCCCGCGTTCAGCAAAGAACTTCACGGGAAGGTGTATTTGCTCGTCAATGGCGCGATTGATTTCGAGGACTTCAAGGCGTGGTATCGTCTGGCGATTGTCGCGTCCGCGCCATCAGCAAAGGTTGCTTCGATAGGGCCGTCAGACACAGAAGCCACCGCACAAGCGCTCGGCTACGCCCCCTTCATCCCGCCCCCCAAGACCGAACGCTTCACGGATTACGTGAGAGACATAGACCAGCCCGACGAAGCAACCCGCGCGCATCACAAGCGCCTGCTCGGCTCGGGGAGTGAGGACTAGTGGCTGACGGGGAAAGCAAAGGCCTGTCTGAACAGCAGGAGCGCTTCTGTCGTTTGATCGTTGAAGGACGCAATCAGCGCGACGCCTACAAGCTCGCAGGGTACAAGACGACCACAGACGGCGCGACAGATGCGAACGCATCGCGATTGCTAAGCAATGCTAAGATAGCCGATCGGATCGCAGAGATGCGCAAACCCATCGCGGACAAGTTTGAAATCACCACCGAATTCATCGCGCAAGAGCTGCTGAACGTGTGGCGCGCGTCGCTTCAGGCAGATGACCGAACCAACGCCCGGCAATCGCTCATGGATGTCGCAAAGCTGACTGGCAAGATCGTGGATGTGTCCCGCGTGACTGCCGAGAACGTCAATTACAACATCGGGGATAGCCCGATGAGTGCAGACGAATGGGAAGCCGAGTTTGGCGAACAAGACGCTATGGGCGCCCCAGCCAGGACCCCAGCACGCGCTCATTAAATGCCCGGCCAAGGAAGTCCTGTTCGGCGGGGCGAGGGGCGGCGGTAAGACTGACGGGATCATCGGCAAGAACGGCCTCCGTCAAAAGCTGCTAGGGCGCGTCTATAACGGCGTCGTGTTCAGGCAGGAAATGCCGCAAGCCGACGACATGATCGAGCGTAGCCACGAGATTTACGGCGCGCTTGGTGCGACTTTCAACAAGGTCCAGAGCCAGTGGACCTTCCCGCTAGGTGGCCGGCTTCGCTTCCGGCCATTGGAGAACATCAAGGACGCGGCCAAGTATCAGGGGCAGAACCTCACAGACGCGACGATCGAAGAGGCGGGCAACTATCCTAGCCCAGAAGCGATCGACAGGCTGTGGGGCGCGCTTCGGGGGGCTGATGTGCGGATGACGCTGGCCGCCAACCCCGGTGGTCCTGGGGCTTCATGGCTCAAGCCACGGTTTCACATCGACACGCACCCGCAGGGGATGCGGATATTCAACGACCAGCTGCCGAACGGAGCAACGCACACTCGCTGCTACATCCCCAGTAAGGTCACGCAGAACAAGGCGTTGCTGGCCAGAGACCCGGATTACGTGAACCGGCTTTACCTTGTCGGCTCGAAGGAGCTGGTTCGGGCGTGGCTGGACGGAGATTGGAACGCGATCGAGGGCGCATTCTTCGACTGCTGGAGCGCCCAGCACATCATATCGCCTTTCGAGATCCCAAGGGACTGGCATTGCTTCCGGTCATTCGACTGGGGAAGCGCCGCGCCGTTCAGTTGCGGCTACTGGGCTGTTGCCAGCGATGATTTGCACCGGCCTGAGGGGATAATCCCGCGCGGCGCGCTGGTAAGGTTCAACGAGTGGTACGGCGCGAGCGGGCCAAACAAAGGCCTGAAGCTTACGATCGAGCAGGTTGCGGCCGGCATAAAAGAGCGCGGCGGTGATCGCGAGTTCTCTGGCTGTGTGGCCGACCCGGCGATCTTTGCCGAGGATGGCGGGCCAAGCCGCGCTGAGGTGTTCCTGCGCAATGGCGTGTTCTTCAAGCCTGCCGATAACCGGCGCGTAGGTCGCAACGGGATGATGGGCGGCTGGGACGAGATGCGCCAGCGCCTGCTCGGCAATGGCGAGCGCCCGATGATCTACTGCTTTTCGACGTGCCGGGATTCCACGCGGACCATCCCGGCGCTTCCCCATGATATGTCGAGGCCTGAAGACGTGGACAGCAACGCTGAAGATCACGCAGCGGACGAGTGGCGCTACGCCTGCATGTCCCGCCCGTGGTTCAACGAGAAGGCCAACAGGGCCGGCGGCAAGGCTAACGACTATGGCTCAACGCCCAGCGGAGGCGCATCTTGGCGGCTCTGAAGCGCGACACCAGCGGCATCACCCAGCTCAGGCAGCAAGCGCAGCCCCAACAGGCGCCGGCGGAACCAGAGTTCAAGGGCCGCACTCTCGAATCCTACAAGCGCATGTTCACGCGCGCGGAAGAGGCCTGCACCAAGGCGCGGACGCTTGCGCACCGCGACCGCGACTGGTTCGACAATTTCGACGACAGCCAGTGGAGCGACAAGGAAAAGGGCGTTCTTGAGAAGCGCGGACAGCCGCCGTCCACGTCAAACCGCCTGCGCAAGAAAGTGCGCTTCCTTCGTGGCCTTGAACAGCGCCAGCGGAGCGATCCGAAGGCCTACCCACGCAAGCCGAATGACGAGAAGTCAGCCTCTGTCATCACGGACGTGCTGGACTATGTCGAGCAACAGACCCGCTTCGATCACACTGCCAGCGAGAGCTTCAAGGATCTCGTCATCGAGGGGATCGAGGCCTGCGAGGTTATCGTTGAGGGCGGCGAGACAGCGATCAACCCGCTGCAATATGACGGGTTTTTCTACGATCCGCGCTCCAAGAAGACGGATTTCTCTGACGCCAAGTATCTCGGCTATCAGGACTGGTTCGACGAAGACGAAGCCATTGAGATGGCTATCGCCATGGGCATGTCCGAAGAGAACGCCAAGGCGGCTGTAGAAGCCTCGTTTGAAGAGGGCGTTGGCGACGAAGGATACGACGACAAGCCCGACCATATGTGGGGCGATCAGGACCGCAAGCGCGTCCGCATCGCTTGCATGTACTGGAAGGACGGCAAGGGCGTCTGGAACTACGTCTATTTCACCGGAGGCGCGGTCATCAAGGAGGGCGTGAGCGTCTATCTGGACGACCAGAAGTCAGACGAGTTCCCGAACGGCAAGCCGACCTGCGCCATTATAGCCGCGTCAGTTTACCTGACCCGCAAGAACGAACGTTACGGCGCGCTGAGAGACGACATCAGCCCGCAGTCGGAGATCAACTACACGAAGACGAACACCGTCTTCAACATGAAGAACCGCCGGATGTGGCAGCGGGCCAAGGGCATCCTGCCGGCCGATGCGAGCGAGGTTGTCGCGCGCGCTGACGGCATCCTCACGGCGAACGGGGAGTACGGCAAGGACTGGGGCTTCATCGACAGCCAGGCGGAGATCGCCAACAACTTCCAGTTCCTGCAGATTTCCACGATGGAGATCGAAGGCCACGGGCCGAATGCGGGCCTCATGGGTCGCGGGACCGAGGATCAATCCGGCAAGGCCATCGCGCTCCAGCAGAACGCCGGGATGGCCGAAGAGAACGACATCTTCGACATCCACAACGACTGGAAGCTCCGCGTTTACCGGGCGATGTGGTATCGCACCAAGCAGTTCAAGACGTCGGAATGGTATGTTCGGGTAACTGAGGATAACGAGGCCCCGCGCTTTGTTGGTCTGAACACGCCGAAGCCGAAACCGCAGATTGATCCGACGACCGGCCAGCCTGTCCTGAACGAAAAGGGCGAGCCGGTCCCGATGATGGGGCCAGACGGCAGGCCAGTTCCCGAGATCGACCCGGCCACAGGTCAGCCGATCATCGAGAACAGCGTTGCCGAACTCGACGCCGATATCATCCTGACGCTGGCGCCGGATTCGATCACGCTGCAACACGAGGAGTTCACGGAACTGGCCGACATGGCCAAGGCGGGCGTTCCAATCCCGCCCGATGTGCTGATCCTCGCCTCCCAGATCCGCGACAAGCAGAAGCTGGTCGAGCGGATGAAGGAAGAGGGCGGGGCGCAGGCCAAGCTCCAGCAGGCCATGCAGCAGATCGAGCAAATGCAGCAGGCCATGCAGGCGATGACGAAGCAGCTTCAGCAGGCCCAACAGGAAGCCCAGCAGGCGGCGATGCAGAAGCCGCTGACGCCTGTGGATATGGCCAAGGTGGACGAGAGTAGGGCCAAGACGCAGCACATTCAGGCGCAGACGGCACAGATCGGCAAGGAGCTTATGGCGCCGCCAGAAGTGCCGGAGCCGCCCGCACCGCCAACGGCGCTGGACGCGGCGCGTGTTGATCTCACCTACGCCCAAGCTGACAAGGCACGCTTCGACATCGCCAAAGGCGTCCACGACATCAACAACCCGCCGCCTCCGCCGCAGATCAAGGGTCCGCAGCGCTAGGCCGATTATCTCAACAGAACACACAAAGGCCCGCCCTAACCGGCGGGCCTTTCGCGTAGCCGCCGCCGGGCTCACTCGGGCGCGCAAGGAACGACCGCCGCCGGGTCTCATCGGGCGTTTGGAGCCGACAACGTGAAAGAGGAACAGACAGACTTCCTGGACGATTTCGACACGGACACTGATGTCATGACGGCCCCACCGGCTGTTACGACACAGGAGCCGCAGACGGATAGCGGGCAACCCCGCAATCCCGATGGCACCTTCGCCAAGACCCAAGCGGAGAAGGATGCTGCCGAACTAGTCCAACAGGGCGTTAAACCCGAGGCGCAGCCAGCGCCCGGAGCGGAGCCGCCATCCGCCGAACCGGAAGATGTCAAAGGCCTCAGAGCCGCGTTGAAAGCTGAGCGCGAAAAACGACAGTTGACTGAAGCGCAATTGGCAAAGCTTCAGCCTCCAGCCGGAACAGCGCCGCAATCGCAAACCCAGCCCCCGAAAGGGCCGGAGTTCGTCCCTCCACAGATAGATCCGGAAGACCCGCAGACCTACGCCCACGCCATCCACTCGATGCGGATGCAGCAATCGCAATTCTTTGCGGTGCAGCAGTCCAGCGAGGCGGAAGTCGCTGAAGCGTGGGCAGCGTTCGATGCAGCATGTGAGGCGCAGCCAGGTGGCCCGGCCTCGATCTACAGCCAGACGCTTGTGAACCATCCCCATCCGATGGGTGAAGTTCTCAAGTGGCACCGGCAGCAGAAAGACCTGCAACTGCTTCAGGAGGCCGGTGGCCTTGAGAAGCTTCGCGAACGTTGGCTGGCCGAAGCGCAAGCCACGCATGGCGCGCAACCCGCGCCTGCCGCTGGAGTGGCCCCCGCTGCACAACGCCCGACGCCGCCGCCATCTTTGGCGAACGGCGGCGCCGGCGCGCACGCGGACCCCGGAATCTCATCTGAGGACGACGACTTCAACGGCCTTTTCGAGGGAGCCCGCAAACCCCGAAAACGCTAGGAGCTTAACAGGTGTCTTACACCACAGTCGCTGATCCGCTTATCCTCAAGAAATGGGAGCGGAACTACTTCAAGGAATCGGTCCGTGAGTCCGGCTATCTGCCGTACATGGGACCGGGCAACACCAACCCGATCGTCGTCAAAAAGCAGCTGATCGAAGGCGGTCAGGTCATCACGCTTCCGCTTGTCTCGGCCCTCAAGGGCAATGGCAAGGGAACGGGTACCCTGGTGGGCAACGAAGAGTCGCTGGTCACCGGCGGATACGACGTCAAGCCGTACTGGCATCGCCATGCGGTTGCGACGAAGAAGTCCACCACCCAGAACTCGGTCATCGATCTCGCCAATGCGTCGAAGGACATGCTCAAAGTCTGGGACATGGACCGGATGCGTGACGGCATCAACAACGCGCTGTCCGTCATGGTGGAATCTTCGTCTGTCTATGACGAGCTGAACGGCCACCCGAAACAGGTTCCGTTCGCTGAGGCGACGACTGCCAACAAGAATACGTGGGCAGCCGCCAACCAAACGCGCATCGTCCCGGGTTCGACGCTGGCGAACTACAACGCCACGTTCGCCACCATGGCTGCGACGCTCGACACGACCTCAGACACCTGCACCGTGGACATGATCAAACTCATGAAGCGGCAGGCAAGAAAGCGCGATGCCGTCACCAACCAGGTGGCTGTCCGCCCGATCCGCACCGGTGAGCAAGGCCGCGAATACTACGTCGCCTTCCTCCACTCGCTGGCGTTCAAAGACCTCGAGAACGATATGGAGACCATCAACCTTGATGGCCGCCCGCGCGACATCGAGGACAATCCGATCTTCCAGGACGGCGACCTTCTCGTGAAGGGCGTCATCTGCCGGGAGATTCCGGAGATCACGTCGTGGGGCACGATCGGCGCCTCTTCGGCAACGGTTGTCCCGATCTTCATGTGCGGCGCCGGCGCGCTCGGCATGGCGTGGGGTCAGATGCCTCGCGTCACGACCCGCAAGGAAGACGACTACGGCTTCATTGAGGGCGTAGGTACGGAATCTCTCTGGGCGGTCGAGAAGATGCTCTACACGCCCCCGGGCGCTGCGGCTCCGATCGACTACGGCATGGTCACGGGCCTCGCCGCCACGGCTGCAGAATAAGGAACAGCGAACATGGCAACCTATCCTCCTGCAACCGAAGTGGGCGATGTCGTCGTTCACTGCATCCGCCGCAATATCAGCGAAGCGGATGAAGGTCTGGGCGCGCTCGTCATTGGGACGCGTCCGGCCAAGTCCATTGTGGTCAGCGCGGGCGTCATCGTGACAACCGGGTTCAACGGTACGTCTCCGATCGCGCAGATCGGCCCGACCGCGGACCCGGACGGGTTCGGCACGAACCTGATCCTCGCCACGATCGGCAACATCGTCTGGGACGAGCTCGCAACGTCGAATGATCTCTACTCGACGTCCGAGGTCACCGACACCGTCACGGTCTCCGCCACCGGCAACGACTCCACCGCCGGCTATGGCGTGGCGTACGTGCTGTATGTGCTGAACAACGGCAACGGCCGGACTTCGTAAGCCTCTCTCGCCTGAAACGGGCGGCAGCTTCGGTTGCCGCCCGCCTTTCCGAAAATCGAGGAACTCCAAATGTCGCTTCGCTTCGCGAAAGACGAGCTGCGCTATTACGTCTACCTCGGGCGCGAGCCTGTGAAGAAGGTCAAGACGCTGGTGTTCAAGCCGGGCGTCGCTGGTCCTGTGTGGGACCGCAAGATTCATGCGCTGATGGT
>OFRG01000136.1_pt1 | contig 31641 bp, 33 predicted proteins | sample 1543071 | NCBI WGS metagenome assembly OFRG01 (sample SAMN07774222, study PRJEB24372) | wastewater metagenome | isolation source: WWTP Verbania (Effluent) | place: Italy: Verbania | collected 2015-12
GAGGCGTGCGTATTGACCGGATTGAAGGCTGATGTCGGATATGGGGCGTATGTCATATTCGGATAATATCCACCCTTACTCACCGAGATCTGATACCCCTGCACGGATGCGGGAGCTCCCGGAAAAGTCAGGTTGCCGTTTGCATCGGTATTCGCCGTCAGATTCACGGCTGGAGCAACCGAGGCATTGACGATATGTACCGAGGCATTGGCTACTCCAGTCCCCGCTCCGTTGAGAATATTGACCGAGAGAATGCCAGTCCCCGCCGCGACAGACTCGACCCCGTCCAGCGAGAAAATCGATGTCATGCCGACCTGCTCGGACGCCGACGCACCCCCCCAAGAAACCGTCAGCGTGACTTTCTTATAGTCATTCGGCGCGATATCAGTACCAGCGCCCGCCGTACCATCCGTCGCATCGTCGACAAATTGCACAACGGTATGCACTTGATAGGTATTCGAATTCGCGGTGATAGTCTGATCCTGGGAAAGCGTCCCGGTCGGAATGCCGCTTGTGGTCCCGATATCATCGAATATCAAGCTACGGATGATCTCCATCTGCTGCGTGGCGATTGCTGTCGCTCCCAAGCGATACTTAGAATTCATGATGTGCCGCGTCCCGAGGCTCCACGCTTCATAAAATGTGACTGAGATGATCGCGAAGATAAATAAGAAGACAGCCGCTTCGATCAGCGTAAACCCTCTCATTTGACCCGATCCCTCGCCTCCCTGAAAATGCATAGACTGTCTTTTCTATTGGATATTTTCCATCACGCTATACATCGGCGTGAGCATCGCCACCGCGAAGAACCCGACGCCACCGCCGATCATCAGCATGAGTATCGGCTCGATGATAGAAGACATGTTTTTCGTGATCTGATTGACTTCCTCCTCGTAAAACTCAGCCAAGCGGCGCAGCACCATTTCCGTCTTGCCGGTCTCCTCACCGACCTGAATAATCTGTGGGACAAGAATCGGGAAAAGTCTCGGGTATCGGAGAATCACGACGCTTAGCTCGACACCCTTCTGGATCTCGCTGATCGCATCATCCAACGCGTCTTTATAATAGGAATTCGACAGCGTCTTCTTAACAATAGACAGCGAATCCACGACAGAGACGCCGCTCTTGAGCAAGGAGCTGTAGATGCGGGAGAAACGAGCGCAATTCACCTTGATGAGGATATTGCCCACGATCGGCATACGGATGAAGAGCCAATCGAAAAACCGCTTACCGACCGCCGTCGAAGCAAACATCTTGAGGGCAATAATACCACCGAAAAAGAGTCCGACGCTGAGAAAAGCATGATTAATGAGAAAATCGCTCGCTGCCATGATAGCCCGCGTCGAAGCCGGCAGCGTCACGCCCATGTCCTTAAACACGCCCGTGATACGCGGCAGGATATAAGTGAGCATCAGGATGCCGATACCGAGCATCGCAACCAAGATAACGAGAGGGTACGTCATGGCTCCCTTGACCTTCGACAGGATATCTTGCTCCTTCTCCAGCTGCAACGCCAGGATATCCAACACTTCCTCGAGGTTGCCCGAGACTTCGCCGACATACACCATGCTTGTGAAGAGCTCATTGAAGACTTTCGGGTATTTCGACAATCCTTCAGACAGCGTCTTGCCGCCCTGCACCTCATCGTACACTTCGCGGAGAATCTTCTGGAAAGCCTGGTTCTGAGTCTGCACCGAAAGATTCATGATCGCCTTCGAAACCGTCAGGCCCGACGACACCATGACCGCTAGGTTGCGGGTAAATATCATCTTCTCTTTGAGAGGGACAGAGATGAATCGGTCCAGGAACTGTATCTGCACCTTCGCCCGCTCTTTCACCTCTCTGACCGAAGTAACAATCAAACCACTGGCCCGCAGCTCGGTAGCCAGTTCTCGCTCGTCTTTCGCTTCAGCTTCGGCGCCGATCGTCTCTCCCGTCGCTATATTTTTCGCAGTGTAATAATACTTGGGCATACCAAGTTTTTTGTTTTTTATTTCCCCTTCAGTATACCATGAATCGCACTAGCCTACACGGAGAGACGCCGCTTGAATTCCTCATAGACGCGTGGCCCGCGTGGCCGAGGAAGAAAGATGAGCGCTCGGTCGGTCGCCTCGATATAACTCCCCTCCCAACGTGTCTTCGGATTGCGATAGATCTTCGATTTCTGCCACTCCGCGCACAGCTTTTCAATCGAGAATAGGTCGGCGACCGACTCGATAGCTCGGCGCATCCGAAACGATCGCTGGCTCTCATCAACACACCAAATCGGCCGGATTTCTGACAATGAAAAGTTCGGCTTGAACCGGGCGATCCAACGGTTCTTCAATTCGAATGTCTGGAACAATCGGTAATTGAACAGCGGGATCATGAAGCGGTACTCATGCGCGGAAAAAAGATCCTGCGTCCCGATTTCAAGGCTCTCATCGGTAACGAAATAATTGAGACAGGCACGATTGCGCACCTTGCGCCCATGCCGCCACTTCCCCAAGAGGAGCAAGAGGCCGGTCATGATGACTCGCCCAGTCCAGATTTTCCCGGCGCGCAACACGACGAAGAGGTCCCAATCACTCCCGATATCCCCGTGCTTGAGTGATAGACTACCAGTGGCACCAGCGAAACGCACGTACGGAAACAGACGGATGAGACGAGCCAGCCGCTTGATGCGTCGCAGCTTCGCCGCGGAAATCTTCTCCTTACGGATACGCAGCGTCGCCAATCCCTCCCGACCGGACAGACAATAAAATCCTCGGTCTTCCAGAAGCGTTCCGCGTCCCGTCTCATGCCGGAGCGCCGCATATACTTCCAAATATGAGGATGGTCGCACTCCTTCTTCCTGCAGCGTCAGCAGATGCTTCCAGATCTCGAACGCGGACAACGGATAATCAAATACGTCGTAATAGGTGACCGTATCGAGGATATCCTTGGAGAGACGATACATACCGATAAAAATCTAAGGCTCAAACTCCGAAACACCTCTCATGCACATCAGAGACTCGAATTTTTGTTTTTTGGATTCGCGTTTTTTCAGCTAGAGATACTTCGCGGTAGCGCTCTTCTTGCAGGCTTTGAGCTTCGACGGCTCGCCGGAGAAAATCAGTTCGCCACCCTTCTCGCCGCCGTCCGGACCGAGCTCGATAACCCAATCCGAAGCACGGATGACATCGATATTGTGCTCCACGACCAGCACGCTATTGCCCCGGTCGACGAGCGCTTCGAGTACTTCGAGCAACCGCCGCACGTCCTCGAAATGCAATCCGATCGTCGGCTCATCGAGGATATAGAGGGTCTTGCCGGTCGACTTGCGCGCGAGCTCAGTCGCCAGCTTGATACGCTGTGCTTCACCACCGGAGAGATTCGTCGCGCTCTGCCCAAGGACAAGGTAGCCGAGACCCACCTCCTCGAGCACTCGCAGCTTCTCTTCGATATGCGGCTGATCAAGGAAGAAATGCCGCGCCTCCGACACCGTCATACGGAGCACCTGCGAGATATTCGTCCCGCGGTACTCGATCGAAAGTGTCTTGGTATTGTAACGCGTCCCGCCGCAGACCTCGCAAGGTACATAGACATCCGGCAGGAGATACATCTCGATCTTGCGTAAACCACCGCCCTGGCAGGCTTCGCACCGGCCGCCCTTCATATTGAAACTGAAATGCGTTGCCGAGAAGCGCTCCTTCTCCGCTTCCGGAGTCGCCGCGAAGACATCGCGAATGAGACTGAACACGCCGGTATAGGTCGCTGCATTCGAACGAGGCGTCCGCCCGATCGGATCCTGATTCACCGTGATCACCTTATCGATATTCTGGAGGCCGACGATCTTCTGGTGTGCACCCGGCTCGGTCTTGGCGTGATAGAAATGTTTGGAAAGGGCCCGCGAGAGGATATCATGCACGAGCGATGATTTACCCGAACCGGAGACACCCGCGATAGACACGAGCATGCCGAGCGGAATCTCGACATCGATATCCCGGAGATTATGCTCCTTCGCGCCGACAACGGTCAGACTCTCGCCGCCCCATCGCCGCGCCTTCTTCTTGTCAGAAACCTTGCGCTTACCGGAGAGATATTCTCCTGTCAGCGTCTTGGATTTGAGCAGTTTCTCCGGCGTCCCTGCGAAGATCACTTCTCCGCCCTCCGTACCAGCTCCCGGTCCGAGGTCAATGACGTAGTCCGCCTGGCGCATAATCGCGACATCATGCTCGACGACGACCAGGGAATTATTGGCTGACTTGAGATCGAGCAATGCGCCGATCAGCCGATCCGTATCACGGCTGTGCAATCCGACCGACGGCTCATCGAGCACATAGATGATGCCCGAGAGACCTGATTTCATCTGCACGGACAGGCGAATACGCTGCGCCTCGCCGCCCGAAAGCGTATCAGCGCCCCGCGAAAGCGAAAGATATCCGAGACCGACTTTCTCGACCGCCGAGAGGCGAGTCTCCATCTCGCGAAACAAGGTATCGATCACGGTCTTCTCATGGCCCGCTTTCACGATACCGACCTTGAGCTCTTTGGCGATTTCTGAAAGCTGCTCCGCGCTCATATCAGCCAGATCGAAGATCGAGTATCCAAGCACGCTGACCGAAAGCGATGATGGCTTGAGCCGCTTCCCCTGACAGGCCGGACAGATATGCGATTGCATGAAGGTCTCGATTTCCTGACGCAGATGATCAGATTTCGTCTCCCGATATTTTTCCGAGAGAAATGCGATGACACCACGAAATTTCCGGGTATCTTCCTGCCAATCATCTTCTCCCCAGAGCACCACCTTCATCTGCTTCGCCGACAATTTCTTGACCGGCACCGAACAGGAAAAACGCAGTCTCTTGGCGAGCTGAGCCAGCTCCTGCATCGGGCCGCTTTCGCGCTGCCGTTCGCCGTTCATCTTGCTCCATGGACGGATCGCTCCCTCGATCAGTGAGAGATTACGATTCGGAATGATCAGATCTGGATCGAATTCGAGTGTCCGTCCGAGACCGGTGCATTTCGGACAGGCCCCATCGGGATTATTGAAGGAGAAAAAGCTCGGTGTCGGTTCCGAAAGACGGATCTGACAGGCATCGCAGCGATACTCGTCATTATAGACTCGCTCCTCCCCGCTCCCATTGATAGCCACCGACAGTGTCCCCTGTCCGACTTGGAAGCCCGTCGCCAGAGAATCCAGGATACGCTCCTTATCCGGGCGGGCCCGATCAATGACGATACGGTCGATGACAACATCGATAAATTTCTCTTCCGTCATCGAAGCCGACGAAAGTGCATCAGCGATCGGCACTATCTCGCCGTCGCGCCGCACCCGGACATATCCCCAATGATCGATCATTTCGATTGCCGCCCGTTCCGGCTTACCATCCGTCTGACTGCTGTGCGCCAAAAGAGCGATGCCCGTCCGATCAGGGAGCAGAAGTAGTTCTTCCATCACCTGCCGAACCGTCATCCGCGCGAGCGCCTTGCCGCACGATGGACAATGCGGCTCTCCAGCCTTAGCAAACAGTACCCGGAGAAAATCATACACTTCGGTCATCGTGCCGACCGTGGAACGCGGACTACGCGAGACACTCTTCTGGTCGATAGAGATGGCCGGCGAAAGATTATTGATAGCATCGACATCCGGCTTTTCGAACCCCTCGAGAAAATTGCGCGCATACGAAGAAAGCGACTCGACATAGCGTCGGTTCGCTTCTGCGAAGATAGCATCGAAAGCGAGTGATGATTTGCCTGATCCGGACAGACCAGTGACGACGACCAGCGAATCCCGCGGTATGTCGACATTGATATTCTTCAGGTTATTCACCCGAGCTCCCCGAACTTCGATGACCGGTTTTCTTTCTGGCATACCCCTTACAAAGCCACGTTCAACAAAAAAAATCGATACACAGTTTTTCCATTGTATCGTCTTTCTCGCACGCTGTAAATACAAAAGAAAAAGCCGGTACTTCGGGTACCGGCTAGCGACGCGCTTGGCGCATCTCTAAAATATATCGGCGGATATCTTCAATCGGCATACCGTAGCGATCCCGGAGCTTCTGGAAAATAATCCGGAGTTCCGACTCGCACCGATTGCGTTGTTCGATATCAGCCGTTCCATGACGCTTCTCAGCCCACTGGACCGCTTCTTTGAGCAAAGCCTTCTGCCTTTGTTGCTTAAAAAGCCTCTGAAAAGCCACCAACGACACAAGCAGCGCCGCGATGCCATACACGGGTCCGAAACTGAATCCGACCCGAACCGCCATGATGCATACTCCCAAAAGAACCACCCGAGCTACCCATTTCATGATTCCCTCCTCTCAAAACAATCTGACAAACTACGGGAATTACAGTATACCATATATATGTCATATAGTCAATACTGCACATTAGGCCTCTGGAGACAGGAATGATTTCCGCTTCCGCTTGCGATGCAACGCCACAGCAAAGCGATGCGCCTCGGCATTCGCGAGAAGAGCATCTGCCTCGAAACGCCGTATAAGACCTTCCGGCCCGATGAGATGATCCGGCTGATGTCGAGCATTCTTGACGACACCCAGTATCGGAATCGAGAGCCCAGACTCGGCCAGCACGCGCTCCGCCACGCCATACTGGAGGAGCGAACCATCGACAATAATGATTTCAGGGAGACGCCATTCTGGATGCCCGAAGCGGCGCTTCAGAACTTCTTCGAGCGCCGAAAGATCGTTGCCTCCATGCTCACCCCGCAGCACGAATTGCCGGTATTCGTCTTTGTTCGGACGGCCACGCTCGACGACCGTCATCACGCCGACCGTCTCCTCCCCGCCCAGGTGCGCCACGTCATACGCCTCGATACGCTGGAGCTTGAGTTCTCGCAGGTCATCCTTCACCAGGGCTATATCTTGTATATGCCCGATCGCAAATAACTGTCGCTTCAGGCGTCCGGCTTCTTCGAAGCGGAGCTCTTTGGCGGCCACCCGCATCGCACGCTCTATCTGCTTCACCAAGAGCGCTTTTCTGCCTTCAAAAAAAAGTTCGATTTCCCGTATCCGCTTCCGATACTCGATGGCGCCCAGAGTACCCGCGCACACGCCCGGACACAATCCGATCTGCGCCTGGAAGCACGGCTGTCCAGCATCAGGAAAACAGGTATCTCGAAAAGGGAAAATCTGCCGGACGATTTTCATCGCCTCGCGCAGCTGCGTCCCGGCCGGAAACGGACCGAATATCTTCCGTACCGGATCACGGAATTTCCCCTGAGCGAAATCACGGCCACGCACGATCAAGACTCGAGGAAATGTCTCATCGGTAATCACGACATGATTGAAGCTCTTATCATCCTTCTCGTCAGTATTGTAAATCGGCTGATATTCCTTGATCAGCCGCGACTCGAGCAGGAGCGCTTCGAGCACTGAATCGGTCTCCCGATACGCGATCATCCGGGCGCGCTCCAGCATGAGCATGATTTTCGGACCGCGCGTTTCCATGATGTCCTGTGAGAAATAGCTCCGTACCCGATCCCGGAGCGAGGTCGCTTTGCCGATATAGAGTATCGACCCTTCCGTATCCAGAAAAAAATAGACCCCGGGATGCGGAGGCAGAAGCGCCATATCTTGGCGCCACTCGGCGATATCCATCTTGTCGCTCCACGGCATCTTCAGCATAGTTGACTAAAACATGAAAAAGTAGTATAATATATAACAGTACATTACGCAAGGAGAAATCCATGTCTTCGGAATTCGAATGCTCCCTCCGCGACAAGGTCATCGATGATCTTGCCAAAGGTCTCGCTTTCCAGATCGCCTTCGCCAATGCCGTGCATCAGCATCGCATCTTCCACTCTGATCCGGCCCAGCGGGCGACCTACAACTATCTTTTCCGGGCCGTCGAGAAACGCGTCAAGCGCAAGCTCGGCACCGATAAGACTGTCTGGTCTGCCAAAGCGAAAGAGCAGACGAGACAACCCGATACTCCTTCGGAAACGGCACCCATCCCGGAAAGACAACTCGCCCGCCGGCGCGCTTTCACCGGAAAGATGGCAGCAGCCGGCGAACGGCCAGAAGACTACGAATAGTCTTCACCCCCCATTCAAGGACAACTTCACCGTTGTCCTTTTTCTTTTTCCCTCATCTGTATCGTCCCCCGGAATGCGAAAGAGGTTTTCCCTGATGCCCGCAGTGTTCTAAACCGCCAGCGAGAGGGAATCTGCTTTCGTAGCCCGGGGAGAAAATATATTAATCACCGCGGCTCCAACGTTCAAAAGTTTTTCTTATCCTCGGCGCGCACCGCACTGGTGGCAGACCGGTAGATCATTGAAGCGAAGACCGTGGCAGTTCTCGCACTCGGACTGCAGCGTATGTCCGCATTTCGGACAGTGCTTCATCGAGAGATCGATCGAGAATGAGCAGGTCGGGCACTTGCGATCCTTGAGCGACCGCAGCGCGACCGCTTCCTTGCTGAAGACCGTCTTCTGGATGTAGTACACGATGCCGCCGAACAAAGCGATCACCAAGAGCACCGATCCGTAATACAGCACGTAGCGCAGAAACGCGAACTGCGTGAAGAACTCGATCAGCAGTTGGATAATCCGGCGCGGAATGATCTCATAGAGGAACATACCGACAATCTGCAGTAGGAGCACCGAGAAGGCGCCGAGCAGCGTACCCATGATGATCGTATACGGACTATCCTCATGCTTCCAGACGAAATACCGCTTGAGCGAGTACAGAAATAACGGCAGGATGAACAGCAACGAAAGCAGGAATATCTTGATGCGATACCGATTGTAATCCGACAGATAGAGCTCTTTCGCCTGCTGCCGCTGTACCTCGAATCCCCTAGCATCACGACTGATCGTATCCAGTATGCTCGACTGTTCAGACAAGAGCGCTTTTCTCTCAGCCTCGAGCCGCATGACGGCCTGAGTATCTGCCTTGAGAGAACTCCCGGCCTGCTGTGGCGAATCAATCACCGGCGAGACGCCAGCCTGCTGTTCCTGCAAACTGATATCATACATTTCCTGCTTGAGCGTCCTCTCCGGCTTGAGAATATTCAGATCCTTTTCTACGCGATTGATCGGATCCTCGAGCGCGTAGTATCTCGCGAGATTCGGATACGCGGACCGGAGAGTCGCCGCTGCGCCCGATGTCTCTTCATACTGGCTGAAACGGCACTGCTGCTTCATCAAATCTTCCGTCTGATTTAGAGACATCCCATCGTAATCGTATCCAGTCGCATAGACATCTTCATTCGCAATCGGCGTATCCACAAAGCGGCGGTCCAGAAGCGTAGCAAACTCCTGCGAGCAACGAGAGAGCTTTTCCGGCTGATCCGGTATCCGGCCGATATCACTGAAGATAGTCTGTCCGATAATCACGATGAAGAGTCCCATGAGGAACAGGAGGAAATAGCCGACTTTAGTTGTCCGCTTCTCGCTAATCTCCTCATGACCCGTCCCGCTCTTCGGAGTCTCGCCCGCCTTATTGCGTAGCCATGACCACATAGGTTTGCTGTGAAGGATAATACACGCTCAGTATACCACCAGAACCTCAGTCTCACAGCGGATATTTCCCTCTCCGGGCCACGAAAGCAAATTTTCCCCTCGCTATCGCCTCGGAAGTCTCGGGCAGCAGGGAAAACTTCTTTCACGTCCCGGAGAGCATGGGACGAAGCTAGAACTTATATTCAGATAGCGTCTCGTGCTACCTGCTGACAGTGGCCACTCAGGGTTCAGTACCCACCGATGGCGCCATTGACGGATATTTTAGCATTTTTGAGAGGGCTTCGCTGAGAACACTCAATCCCAACCATTGATCTCTTTCAAGAGTGGTGATTTTGATAGCTATTTAGCCCTGAGCACGTAAGTATGAGCTATTGGCTCTCTGTCATAATATCTTGCATGGCTCTCTCTGTATCTATCCGAGACAGGGACACATTTTTCCATTTGCTCAATTTCAAAATACTGTTCAATAATTGATATTTGAAATTCCTGAGTTTTATAGTAATGAAAAAAGGTTCCATACTCTCCATCTTTTCCATGCATAAAGTCATAGCGTTCGCCATTCACCAAGTCTCTACCAGCTTTCTTTAATTCGTATTTCGGATTGAGCGTAGTAAAAATATAGTACGATTGTGGCTTCACCAGCCTCGCGACATATGCCATGTGTGCAGAAAAATCTTCAAGAGAAAGATGCATCAGAAAATTTCTAGACACACAGAGATCAACTAACCCACTATCAAAAAGTCCAAAATCTTTATCTATGTGTGATTGAATGGTCGCAATATTCTTTGGCTCCCCAATATCATGAAAATAGCGGTTTGACTGTTCAACAAGTTCTTGTGCACCCTCCACCCCAAGATATAAAAGAGTGTTAAATCGAGCATGATCGACACTTAAATTATCTTTGAGTGCAGGAATTGAATCTTTGTAGCCAAACAAGAGCTGAATGCCCATCAGATTAGTGCCACATCCAAAATCAACGAAGAGAGATTTTGGATGCTGTGAGAGAAAACTCAGGACATGCGGGTAGAGTACAGGGTTAATCACGTAATCAATACCGACATTCCCGGCTTGCTCTAATTTTTCCCATAGTCGCTCCCAATTTGCTTTACCATACGTATGCATAAGTCACTTCTTTTCTGGGAGAAAATTCCACAACATATCAAACATATCGATAAACACATCGACAAGCACTGGACTTTCTATCACCAAACCAAGCACAGTCTGGTGAGGATTCATTATCAAAATTTTGTCATCCAAAATATCAATGCTACTCCTGAAAGCATAAGTATCAGGAACAGTCCTCACTTCACGATGCGGCAACGAAGCTACTTCGTACTTCAAACCACTCTTCTTAAAAATTACTCTCGTATCAACCGCAGCATCACTCAGTTTTTTTCTAAACTCCTGCAGAAATTCAGGGTGAACAGGAAGCCAATCCTCTATACTTGCGATAGCTCTCCACTTTTTGTATCTTCCAACATTTGAGTTATAAAAACTTTCTAACTGATCAGCAGTATTCAATATCGAAATACCCTTCGACTCCCTCGAGGCTTGATCTATAAGATGTTGTATTTGTTTATCCATTTTTTTCATCAATTTGAGCTACTCACGTGCCGCCCGCGCGGGGATCTCGGATCATCCGATACCCAATACTCACTGCGGTGAGATTCTGCGCTTTGCGCGAAAAAGAAAAAGGGTCAAGTACCTCTTTTTTCTAAGAATATTCCCTTCCTTTACTATAGACCAAAAACCTCACTATAAAAAGCGAGGTTTTTCTCTTTCGGATTCGGAAGTTTCAATGTGCGGGAAGGGAGCGATTTGAACAATGACTTATTGAGTGCCTTTCAGAGTCCGTCTCCGTGCCCGGTATCGAGGAGTGAGAGTGAACGCAAGGCTTCGCGGCGAAGTTCGGCATCCGGCAGGATACTCTCAAGCAGCTGCCAGAAACGCGGGCCGTGATTGAGTTCGCGGAGATGGCAGAGCTCATGCGCGACGATATAGTCCGCGAGCCGCTCCGGTAAAAAGACGATCCGATAATTAAATGAGAGAGCTCCGCGAGCCGAGCAGCTGCCCCAGCGGGTCCGCTGATCACGTATCGCGATCGGTCCGGGATCAAACCCATATTGTTCGCTGAACCAGCGGACACGATCCTCCGCAAGACGGGCCGCTCGATCCCGATGCTCGACGAAGCGCCGACGCCGCTCTTCTCCCGAAAGCCGCGGCTGCCGACCGGCAGCCCGGAAACGCTCCTGCGCCGCTTCAATCCAGGCTCGCTGCCGGACTATGAAACGCTTGATAAGAAACATCGGCACAAGCTTGGCTGCTGATACCGTCACCTGGCCATCCGAAGCGACCGCGATACGGAGTGTCTTCAGACCTCGCCGGCGCCGGATATGGATCGTCTGCCCGGCATCCTCCAGGATAGTTACGGATTTTTTCCGGCTCATACTTCTCGTGCGGAGACATCAGCGGCTGCAGCCCGCATCGCCCGAAGAGCCCGGCGTCTGATGACATACGTCGTGAGATGCGTCGCGATCATCATGACCGCCAATACGGTCACCAGCCTGATGATAGTCTGATAGGTCTCAAAAGCATCTCCTGTCCCGGCATTCACCAGCCAGGCGACCCCCGCCAATACCGCCAGAAAGATAAAAATACCGAACGAATCCAAGAACAAATACCGTCCCAGGGTCAGCCGTTCCTTCATCGAAAGATAGAAAGTCAGCACCACTCGCAACCCGACGAGGAATTTGATCAGGAGAAGCGACGCAAAAAGATGCTCATCAAAAATCCGTTTGAGAGCGGATTCCGGGATATTTTCAGGCGATGCCTTCCGACTGATCGAAGTCAATCCATATCGGCCGATTGAATACCAGAACAAGTCAGCTGAGAGTGTCGCAACATACGAAGTCAGAAGCACTTCACCATAAATCAGAGACGACTGCCCGGACGCGAAAACCAGCGCGACCAATATCGCGTTCTCCCCGATAATCAGCGTCCCGACAAACGTCGCGAGTATCCAGTGTTCCGAGAGCGCCTCTACGAGCATTCCCAATGCGTATTCCATGTCGTGATTAGTTCTTATTTTCTTCGAGTATTATACCACTCACCGGCTACTGCTTATTTCGCCGCCGCGCGCAGAGCTTTCTTGAGATACTGTCCCGTATAGGATTCTGCGATGCGTGCCACTTCTTCTGGCGTACCGGTCGCTACGATTTTGCCGCCACCTGATCCGCCTTCCGGACCGATATCGATGACATAATCGGATGATTTGATGAAATCGAGGTTATGTTCAATGGTGATGACTGTGTTTCCCTTATCGACCAGCCGGTCCAGGATCTCAATCAGTTTCTTCACATCGGCATAGTGCAATCCGATCGTCGGCTCATCGAGAAGATAAATCGTCCGCTCGACATGCGGCCGATAAAGCTCGGATGAAATCTTTACCCGCTGCGCTTCACCGCCAGAGAGCGTCGTCGCCGACTGGCCGAGCTTCAGATAGCCGAGGCCGACTTCGTTCAACGTCTTCAGTCGGTCCGCGATCGCCGGAATCTCATAGAAGAACGAGTACGCTTCCTCGATCGTCATCTCGAGCACTTCATGGATTGTCTTGTGCTTGTATTTCACTTCAAGCGTCTCCTTAGTGAAACGCTTGCCATCACAGACGTCGCACTGGACATAGACGGTCGGCAGGAAATGCATCTCGACCGCGATGAAGCCGTTGCCCTCACAGGTCTCGCAGCGTCCTCCGGGCCGGTTGAACGAGAAGCGCCCGCTCTTCCACCCGCGCACCCGCGCCTCCTCGGTCGACGCGAACAGATCGCGGACATGCGTCCAGGCACCGGTATAGGTCGCTGGATTGGAGCGCGGCGTCCGTCCGATCGGTGACTGATCGATCATCACGGCACGCGAAAGATACTCGCTTCCCGTAAAGCTCTTGCAATGGAAAACCTCATTCGACTTGTACCGCCGGTCAAAGCGGGCCTGAAGATTCTTATGGAGGATATCGTAGAGAAAAGTCGACTTGCCCGATCCTGAAACACCAGTCACCGAAATAAACCGCCCGAGCGGCACCTCGACATTCATGTCCTTGATATTGAAAAGCCGGGCATCGCGCACCTTGATTGAGCCCTTCTCTTTGTGGCGCCGTATCTCCGGCACCGGTATCTTCTCCTCACCGCGCAGATAGGCCAGCGTCAGCGAGCCAGACGTATTCTTGTCCGCTGTCAGAAGATCTTCAAGGAAGCCCGAGACGACAACCTCGCCGCCGTGCACTCCGGCCCCCGGACCGATATCGACGATATAATCGCTCGCGTAAATCGTATCTTCATCATGCTCGACAATCAGGATCGTATTGCCGAGAGCCTGCAGATTCTTCAGTGTCTCGATCAGTCGGTCATTATCCCGGCTATGCAGACCGATAGTCGGTTCATCAAGGACATAGAGCGCGCCGACCAGCTGGCTACCGAGCTGCGAAGCGAGACGGATGCGCTGTGCCTCTCCTCCAGAAAGCGTATTGGCCCGCCGATCGAGCGTCAGATAGTTGAGTCCGACATCGAGGAGAAATTGCAGACGACCGCCGATCTCGCGGAGCACAACCGAAGCGATCTCCTGCTCGCGTGGCGTCAGATTAAGCGTCTCAAAAAATGCGCGCGCCTCGCTGGTCGTCATCGAGACGATCTCGACGATATTCTTGTCACCCACCAGAATATGCAACGCTTCCTCACGCAGCCGTGTCCCATGGCAGACCTCGCAGACTTCATCGCCGAAAAAATGCTTCGTCCCAAGGCCGTTGCACGCCTGGCACGCGCCGTAGGGAGAGTTGAACGAGAAAAGCCGCGGCTCGACTTCTGGATAAGAGAAGCCGTCATACGGGCACGAGAAACGCGCCGACAGAATCGTTGCATCGCTGCCGAGCATCACCTTGACCAAACCCTCGCTCTCCGTGAGCGCGCGCTCAACGGCTTCCGCCAACCGCTCTCCTGACGTCTGCGGAAACTGCTTGAATTCAGCGAGCGGAATCTCGTCGACAATCAGATCGATATCGTGCTTCTTATTCTTCGAAAGCAGAATCTGCTCGCGCAGGCTGTGCCGCTTACCGTCCAAGAAGATCTCTGAGAATCCCTGTGTGAGCGCGTTGTACAGGAGCTGGTAATACTCCCCCTTGCGCCCGCGGACGACCGGAGCCGTGATGATGAGGCTCCCCGACTGCTTCGCTTTCTTCACCCGCTCGCGAACCAACTCCAGCATCTCTTCCGAAGAGAGCTTCTTGATCTCGCGGTCGCAGGTGAGGCAGTGCGGCCGGCCGAGCCGGGCAAAGAGCACGCGGAGGTAGTCATAGATCTCCGTCACGGTGGCGACCGTCGAACGAGGATTGCGGCTGGCGGATTTCTGATCGATCGAGATCGCTGGCGAAAGTCCCCGGATTTCATCCACGTCCGGCTTCTGCATCGTATTCAAGAATTGCCGGGCATAGGCTGAAAGCGACTCGACATAACGGCGCTGTCCCTCGGCAAAAATCGTATCAAACGCGAGCGATGACTTGCCTGATCCAGACAAGCCGGTAATCGCTACCATCCGGTTGCGCGGCATATCGACATTGATATTCTTGAGATTGTGGGTGCGCGCGCCCCGAACTTCAATCCATTCGGAAGGAGTGCCGACAGCTGATTTTTTGATCTTCGATTTGGTAGTCATATATATTCATGGAAACAAAAGGTCATCGTATATCTCCGGCAGCGAAAGAGGTTTTCCCTGATGCCCGAGGTGCTTTAAACCGATAGCGAGGGGAAAATCTGCTTTCGCTGCCGGGGATTACTTCACCAAAGAAAGAAACGTGAAGAAATTCTCCTGACTCTACCACGTTTTTCGAATATTGTCATCACTTCCTCAGAGAGCGGATCAGCGCGGTCTCCCAGGGCCGCTCCTGGTGCACGACCACTTCGGTCCGGCCGGCCGGCAAGCGCCGGAGAAAATCTTCTGGATCATCGATCCAATCGCCGCTCACCAGATATTCCGAAGTCGGCAGCGGAGCCTGTTTCCAGAAATATCGATCGACACGATGCAGAAGCGAGACGATGGTCTCAGCCGCGTGCCAGCGCAGACAGCCGATTGTGTCGTGCGATCCGAATCGAACATACCCGATGCCATACTCCCGGGCAACATCAAGAAAATCCTTGAACATCGGTGGGAAAAAATGGATATGCTCATGCGAATTCATACCGTCCGGCAGACGGCCGAATTTTGTCCGGAAGACTTCGATCTGCTCGCGCCACTCCCGCTCTACTTTCGACTGCGATAATTTACCTGTCACGAGACACCAGAGAAAATTCCCCATTCGGATCAAGAATGAATCTCCCTCGTATTCCCCTCGCCCCAAAAGACGCGTCAGCTCGAGGTGGATATCTATCGACACTCCAGTAGCCAGAAGCTGCCGCGCGGCTTCCGGAGAGACGAAATGCGCGAGCACCGCCACGCGGTCGACCAGACCGGCCTGGGCCAACTCAAGTATCGGTGCCGAAGCGTCCCGGATCCCGTAATCATCCGCGGTGATAATCAATTGCTTGTCCATGACTCTAGATAGTTTTCCGAATATACCACATCTTCCGTCCGGAGATTATTTTCATATCGATTAGAACCCCCTCTTGTTTCAATCGATCCGCTTTTTTCTGTTCGCCGCCACCATTATATTCTCCGCAGCGGCCATCGCTCCGGACGACTCGATGACACGGCACCGATGGATCATGATTCTTCCTCATCAGACTCCCGACCGCCCTCGCAGCGCCCGGATAGCCCGCCTGGCGAGCTGCCTCTGCATAGGTGATTGTCTCTCCTCGCGATAAGGATCGCACGACCCCCGTCACGGCAGAAACAAAATCGTGTTCGGATGTTTTCATCTGTCGGGACATACCGCCATTGTAGCAACCCGTCAGTGAAAAACCAAAGACCCCGCTTAAGAGCGGGGTCTCAGAAATATCGAGCTGCGATGAAGATTATTCTACCGCCTCTTCACCGAAAGCCTTCTTCAATTCGGTCTTCGCTTGATCCATCGTCGACTTGAAAGTCGTCATAGCCGCCTGGATAGCTGTTTTCTTCGTCTCAGCTAATGCCTTGATGGTATCGCCGAGCTTGGCGCTCGCCTCCCGCTCATCTTGGAGATCAGCCCGTGCCGCCTTAAGCGCTGCGTTGAATGCGCTGCGCACCGCCGCCATATCCTTATTGGCCGCACAGTCAGCTTTGGCCGCTGCGATTGCCGCGGTTACCGCCACGGAGAAAGTGTCAGCCGCGGTTGAACGGACATCCTTCTTGCCGCTGAGTGCCGTATCAACACCCTCACGGAACGCCTTGATCGCCGCATCGACTGCTACACGACGGACTTCGACCGCATCCTCAGTTGTCTTCTTGAATGCCGCGAGAGCCGCCTTCTTCTCATCGGTATCAGCCGCATCTTCGAGCTTCTCGTACCAAGCATTACGACGAGCATCCTGTTCCTCACGCTTATCAGTCAGCGTATTATCACGAGCATCCCGTTTTTCTTCGAAATGCTCCGTGCGGTTCTCTTTCCGTTCCGTAAACTTGGTCTTGCGTTCGGACAGTTTGCTCTGCATCTCCTCCATGCGGCCCGTGAAATTCTCGCAGAACTTTTCCTGGCGCTCCGTCTTGCGCTCTTCCATCTTCGCCTGACGATCTTCCTGGCGGTCCTCCATCTTCGTCTGACGCTCGGCTATCGCCGTCTGGCGATCCTGCATCCGCTCTCCGCGCTCAGTCTGGCGATCCTCCCATGTGGATGCCGAAACGGCAAATGGCAACACGAGCGCCGCGACTCCCGCGAAGAACAATGTATTTTTAGAGATTGTTTTCATCATAGAATTCGCTTACTTCATTAAGAGCGCCCGCTTCCTCTTCGATGACCGCTGCCTCGCCAGCTGCCTCGCCAGCAATCGCGGCCTCATCAGCCATGATTTCGCTGTCGATATCACTGACGATCGCATCCACCGTCGCTGGCTGCTTCGTATCCATGACAACCGGCTGAGCTTCCTCTGTCAGCCCCGGCTTGACCGGAGTCGATGTTTTCGGAGTCCCGCTATTCGTCGGCATTTCCGAAACAGTCGACATCTGCTTCACGATGACGACACCGAAAGCAGCCATGATGGCGACCAGTATCGATACACCGATGATTTTTTTCGCATCCATATGCATGTGTATTTATTGCGGTATTTAGCTTCTGATTACCGGACTCGAAAAGTTTCGACCTTCTCCTCGAGTGTTCGCCCCCTATTATATCATAAGCCTTCCTATGGCTTAAGACGGGCCTCCAATGCCCGGATCTCATCGCGCAGGATAGCTGCTGTCTCAAAATCAAGCGTTTTTACTGCCCGCTTCATTTCCTTCTCCTTGACCCGGATTAGCTTCGCCGGATCCTTGGCGAACACGCGCTCATCGATCGAGAGATTGGCTTGGACCGCCTTATCATGCTCGCTCTCGAGCTGCTCCGTGATATCGTGGATATTTTTCTTGACCGTCGCTGGCGTGATGCCGTGCTGCTCATTATATTCCGCTTGGATCTTGCGCCGCCGATTCGTCTCCCGTATCGCGTATTCGATTGATCCCGTCATGCGATCGGCATAGAGCGTAACCCGTCCATCCACATTGCGCGCCGCGCGTCCGATGATCTGGATAAGCGATGTCTCCGAGCGGAGGAATCCTTCCTTATCCGCATCAAGAATGCCGATGAACGATACCTCAGGCAGATCAAGCCCCTCACGGAGGAGATTGACGCCGACGATACAATCGAACTCCCCTCTCCGGAACGAGGTCAAGATCTTGATACGATCAATCGTCTTCACGTCGCTATGGAGATACTCCGATTTGATGCCTTTCTCCTTGAGATAGACCGACAGGTCTTCCGCCATCTTCTTGGTCAGCGTCGTCGCGATCACCCGACCGCCTCTCTTGACCTCGATTTCCGTCTCACGGATGAAGTCCTGTATCTGTCCGGGATAGTCATTCGACTCATCCGCCCGGACGCCGCGCACATCGACTACTGGGTCCAGGAGACCGGTCGGCCGGATCACCTGCTCGACGATCTGCTCACTCACCTCGCGCTCATATTCCGCAGGAGTCGCCGACGTGAAGATGATCGGTCCGACCCGCTTCAGGAACTCCTCGTAGCGGAGCGGCCGGTTGTCGAGCGCTGATGGGAGACGGAAGCCGAACTCGACCAGCGTCTTCTTGCGAGACTGATCACCGGCATACATGCCCCGGAGCTGCGGTATCGTCACGTGCGACTCATCGATGACCGTCAAGAAATCCGGCGTACCATCCGGTAGATGCGGGAAGTATGAAAGGAGCGTCTCCGCCGGCTCGCCCGGCAGCTTGCCTGAGAGATGCCGCGAATAATTCTCGATGCCGCTGCAGTAACCGATCTCCTCGATCATCGCGAGATCATAGGTCGTGCGCCGTTTGAGCCGTTCCACTTCGAGAAGCTTCCCCTCAGCCTCGAGCTCCGCCAGTCGGAGAGCGAGCTCCTCGCGGATATTCTTGATCGCTTGCTCCTTCTCGTTCTCATCCGTGATGAAGTGCTTGGCCGGAAAAAGAAAAATATCCTTCGGCTCTTCGAAGATCTTCTGTGTCACTGGATCGATCTTCACGATATGGCCGATCTGACCGGCGACGATGTCGATACTGTAGACATACTTCTCCGATATCGGCATCACTTCGACGCGATTGCCAAGACTACGAAACATGCCCGGCGAAAGATCGGCATTCGTCCGCTCGAAAAAGATAGCGACCAGAGTATGCAGCAACTCAGTCCGCGTCATCGGCGTCCCGACTGAAAGCCGGAGATTCTTCTTCTCGTATTCCGCCGGACTCCCCAAGCCGTAGATGCAGGATACTGAGGCCACGATAATCGTATCGCGCCGCGTCAGGAGCGCCTGCGTCGAAGCGTGCCGCAGCCGGTCGATTTCCTCATTGATCTGTGCGTCCTTCTCGATATAGGTATCGGTTACCGGCAGATAGGCTTCCGGCTGATAGAAATCGTAATACGAGACGAAATAATGCACCGCGTGATCTGGAAAGAATTCCTGATATTCCTGTGCCAGCTGGGCCGCGAGCGTCTTGTTGTGCGCAATGACGAGCGTCGGCCGACCGATGTTCGCGATCACATTGGCCATGGTAAACGTCTTACCAGACCCCGTCACACCGAGAAGCGTCTGGAACGGAGCGCCCGACTTGACAGCGCGCGTCAGCGCCTCGATAGCCTTCGGCTGATCCCCTGACGGACCCCAGGGAGCTTTCAATTGGAATGTCGATGTATTCATATAATAGGTCTTGCTCTGAAAAAAATAGTCTAGGGCGCTTCCGACAAGCCGTCAATGCTCCTATCGTAGCACACCCTCCGCCCTCTTTGATGCCGGTTTGCTATACTAGAAAAGCCCGTGAAGAATATCTGTGCTTTTCCGGGCCACGAAAGCAGATTTTCCCCTCGCTATCGCCTCAGAAGTCTCGGGCAGCGGGGAAAACCTCTTTCGCACCCCGGAAAATACGAGACATTTTGCAATCTCTCTTTTTTAAAACCTTTGTCTTATGCCACATCACACATCATCTCTCTCGCGCTTCCTCGTCGGCGTGCAATTCATTATCATCGGCTACTTCATCCTTTTCCATCCGATACGCCAGGCGTTCGGTCCGCAGGATATCGTTGCCGCGACACTCGTCATCGCCGGAATAGCACTCGGCCTCTCCGCTCTCGTCGCCATGCGACAGAGCCGGCTCAAGATCGCGCCGGAACCTCACGCGGAAGCGACGCTCATCACGAGCGGTCCCTACGTACTCATCCGCCATCCGATGTATACGGCGCTCCTCGTCACGACCTTCGGCTTATTCCTCAACTATCCGATTCCGGGGCATTTCATCGCCTGGGCGCTTCTCTTCATCGTGCTCAATATCAAGCTCTCCTATGAAGAGCGCCTGCTCGCGGCCAAATTCGCCGCCTACGCCGCCTACCGATCCAACACCAAGAAGCTCTTCCCGTTCGTATACTAGCCCGGCTTACTGTCGCTTCCGATCGAAGAGACGGCAGACCAGCTTCCAGACATGCCGGCCATGGTGCCGGTGCCGATAAAGCAGATAGAGCGAGATGACGATCGCGATCGCGACCAGATCATCGAATATCCATTTCACATCCCTGAGATCGTGCCAGAGCGTCGAGAGTTTCGCGATGCCGAAATACCCCGCGAGGACATAGCCGAGATCCTTCACGAAATACCCCGAAAGCGTCGCCAGGAGAAACACGCGGATATCCATCTTGAAGATGCCCGATGCTACCGAGAACGGAGTGGTCGGCATGAACGGCACGGCGCGTATCAAGAACAAAAACCCTCCATCCTTCCAGTGATGTCCGGTGAACCGCGCGCCGACACGCTCGACGTCCGCGTGCGTGACGCCGAACCACCGTCCGACGCGGCCGATCAGGAGATCTTCACCCTTGTCACCAAAAAAATAATACAGCCATGCGCCGATTGTCTTGCCTGAGCTCGCCAAGATGGCCAGGAGCGCCAGATACCGCCAGTCCTCGTGCCGCATAAGCGCGAGCGATCCAGCGATGCCAGTGATAAGCATCGACGGTATCGGACTCACCACCTCTTCGAGAAAGGATCCTGAAAAAACGAACCACTCGAGTGGAACCTGCATCACATAGTCTTTGATCCACCCGATCAGGTCTGCAGAATGAAAAAGCATAGACGATTATCGTTTAGTCCGATCGAGATCTATCGAACGCTGATTGATATCAGCCATCGGCGAGTGCTCAGCGCCATCGATGATCTGCCGGCCAAGCGAAAGCGAAAACCAGGCAGCGAGACAAGCAAGCCCCATCACTATCAGGAGTGCGAGCGGGCCTGAGACATTGCGGCTCGTGTCGAAAGGTAATCGGATAGTCTGCATAATAAAAACAATAAATGAGTTTCTCCAGTATACCATCTGAATCATCACTGGTCCGCAGTCCGAGGAATCACAACCGCTTTCTTCACGACCGACCCGATAGGCAGATGGTCGCCCGTCGGATAATCGCGCATCGCCGTGAGCAGTCGCTCTTTCGAATACCGGTAGCCAGCGCCGAAGCGCGTCCCCGGATCATGTGTGACGTATTCTCCGGTCGCCCCATCATATCCGGTTACGACCAGCATATGCGTCTCCGGACCTGGCGCCGTGAAATGCGGATTGCCAAGTGCCTGACCGTCCATCGGGACCAGCAACACCTGATCCGCCGCCAATGCTGAACGCATCGTCTCATCCGTCGCCACGTCGAGCACCGTACCATCTGAGCGGCCGGTATATTTTCGGAACAGCACCAAGGTATCCTCGGCCGACGTATCTACTGCCGTACCGAAAAGCTCCGCTGAGAGTTTCGAAAGTTTTCTTATTTCCTGTTTCGCCTCTTCGATTGAAAAAGGAGTCACATCACCCAAGCGGGACGCCATCAGTATCGATGCTTCCTCGCAGCCATTCTGAAACACCGGATCGCTCCACTCTCCGGCCGGTGCCTGCGCTGTGAATGGCAGGATAATTTGCGGTACCCGCTGCTCAGTATCCGACGCATCAGATACTGTCTGACAGAAATACATGCATGGATCAATCCAATCAGACAGCTCAGCTCGGCTGCCGACATATCCGCGAATATCCAGTACCGCCCCTCGATGGATTCCGAGATGTAGATGCTGGCGCTCTCCATCAGTGTCCGTGCTTCCCGCTGCGCCGAGTCGGCCGAGGACTACACCTCTCTGCACGCTATCACCCACGTCCGTCGGCACGCTCTCAAGCGCGAGATGGCCATAGACCACCGTCACTGTCTCGCCTCCGAGCTCGCAGCGCCCGACTACGATACCCCCATAGCCATCAGCCATGCGCTTCGCGACCAACGTCCCGTCGCAGATTGCTCGGACAGAAATCCCCACCCCTACCTCCTCAGGAAAAACCTCGAAATCCGCTCCGGTATGATATCCGCGAAAACGCTCCGGTTGCACCGGGGACGTCGCCGGATCAATCCGGATGCCGAACGGCTTCCGAGTCACACGCTCTTCCGCCCGGCTCATCGGCACTTCCGCTGTATCCATATCCTGAGACAGTGGCGAGGATACTTCCATTTTATCCGCTTCGCTCGGCAAAGCCGCTTCATCCGGCACCGGGACTGGCGCACTCCGCTCTGGTCCGTACTGATCCGAGCCGGCCAGAAACATCCAGAGCACTGCTCCGAGACCGAGTCCAGACATGATGATCCAAGATTTTCTCATATATATAGTATCCGCACCAATCCTCATTATACATCGCTGCCAAGAAAAAAGACCTACTCGCTCATTCGAGCTTTCGGTCTTCAAAAACAAAGTCTCCTTTCACATGGCTGCTTTTTCATGTACGGCATGCCGCATACGACTGAGGTACTGCACTGCCTGGTCATACCCCCAGGCGTGTATCAGCTGCTGATCTTTCGTAACCTCTTCACCAGCGAAGAGCTGCGTGCAGTCTATCGACCAATCACTGAGCACGATCTCGATGACCCGTTTGCGCCAACCGATACGGAGAGATCCTTCGGGCAGCTCTACTTGGAACCAGGGACCGTGATATGAGAACGAGCCATACTTATTCGGTATAACCGTCATAGCGCTACTCGCATCAAACCCTATCGCGAGAAACACCGCCTCGAACTCCTTTCTGGTCTTCTCAGTCATCCACGGTTCGAAACAGGCCTGATGGAAATACTGCGTCCGGCTATAGCACGTCTCATCCCCCGGCTGGATCACATACCAATCACCGAGCCCCTGCTCGACGCCGACCCACCCGAACTGATTGATAGGCGATGTCGAATCGAAGTACGGCTCCTGCCCCAGATTGACGAAACGATCATTGCGGATCATGGCCTGCGGAGAAAAATGATGCTGTGCCGAATGACAGGCAGCGAAAGCATGCTTCACTTCCCAAAACTGACGACCGACGAATTCATCGAGTGACAGACGGATATCATTCTCATTCCATACCATCACATCATGGCAGTCAGCGGTACCGTAATACTGGCCACAGCCAGCACACTGCGTATTGATCGGCGGCAAATAGACCGGTGCCAGCGTGACGGAAACATATTCGCATTTCCCCTGCAGGTCTGCGAAAAATTCCGCCCGAGTCTCACAAAGACCCTTGTGGTCCATGATGCCATCCGGATACGGACTGATCCTGCCTACTTGGCCGAAACGATCCAACACGAAATGCCGGAGCACCACCAGTTCATTAAGCCCTTCTCCCCGTTCAGCAGCAAGACGTCGCTCCTCAATCACCGCATGGAAATGCGGATAGTGCCGCAAGAACCTACCAACCCCTTTGGCTGAATCATATTCCCACTTCTCAAGCTTCCTCATCGTCATCTCCTTCGCCTTTCAGCGTAAAAAAAGAAAAACCCTCAAAGAGAGCATCGTAAAGAACCATCAAGAATGTGTCATATGTTTCATGCCATGTCAACCGAACCGCCTTTCGATACTGACATTTTTCCCTTTATTTAAGGGTTATTTCGGTGTATTGACCGATACAATCTTTTATGCTATAGTGGCTATGCAACTAATGCAAGAAGAAATGTAGTCGGATTTCTATCGAACAAGCCAAGAAGCAACACTATGAACGGAACTATCAAGACGCTCACGGACCGCGGATTCGGATTCATCTCTCGCGATGGCGAGGCGAAGGATCTTTTCTTCCACTCCAAGGAGCTCGTAGGCGTTACCTTCGATGAGCTCAAGGTCGGCGACAACGTCACCTTCGAGGTCACTGAAGGTCAGAAGGGCCCTGCGGCCACCAATGTGTCCCTCGCCTAATCGCGATCGATACAGATGAAACACAGCCCCGACTCACGTCGGGGCTGTTTTCGTATATACTAGAACAGATACTCGTCAGACTCTTTATGACCATCTTTCTCTTCATCCTCGGTTTCACCCTCATCGGCACACTCATCTTTATCGCTCTCCAGAAACCGACCAACAATGGAGACTGGGCACCTGAGGTCGCTCTCATGCCCTCCGCCGAGCGGCACGGGAATGATATTTTCATCCGCCACATCCGCCGCTTCCGCTATCCGGCCGATGACACCATCGTCGAAGACCATAGTGATCAGACGATAGCGCTCGACGATATCCGTGGCGTCGATCTCTTCATCGAGCCCTTCTCTCCAGTACGTGGCCCGGCCCATTCGCTTATCTCTTTCACCTGCGCTGACGGCCGGCATATCGCTGTCTCCGTTGAGGTGCGCCGACAGAACAAGCAACGCGAGTCATCATTCTGGCTGAGCATCTTCCGACAGTACGGCCTCTTCTATGTTGTCGCCGACGAAGAAGACGTCGTCTATCTCCGCTCGCACATCCGCCGGGACCAAGTCTATCTCCATCCGCTCCGACTGACACCCGATCAAGCCCAGCAGCTCTTCCTCCACACCCTGCCCCGTATCAATACGCTCCGAGAGACTCCTGAGCTCTACGGACTCTTTTCCAATACTTGTGCCACCAATATCCGCGATCACCTGAACGCCGTGCTCGACCGGCCAATCCCATTCCACTGGTCGCTTCTCCTGCCAGCCTTCCTGCCTGGATTCCTCTACCGCCACGGACTCATCGCTACCGACCTACCTTTCGAAGACCACCGGCGTGCAGCATTGATCAATACCAAGCCGGAACACTATCCCGACCTGCCTTTCTCCGAAGCGATCCGCCAGGGACAGAAGTAAAAAAAATCCCCCGAAACATCGCGATTGATATTCGGGGGATGAGGCTAGTACTATAAATTTTTCCTCTTGTTGTCCCTTACTGGAGCGATCCTTCAAATACTTTCTTGTCCGACTGATAGACAATCACATCATCACCTTTGTTCCAAAGTATGACTTTCTCCTCAGCATTCTCATACTTCGCTCCCGATGCCGATACGACCGACTTGAGCGAAAGCTCGTCGAAATCCAGTCCGGAAAGCAAGGCCGTCTTGCCGTCCTTCGTATACTCCACCTCGATCTCCGCTCCCTTCTGGTCCTCATAGACCGAAAGCGCTGCTGCTGCCAAATCACTTTCATCAGGCAAACTCTCAAAAATCTTCTTGTCTCCGCGATACACCGCTGCCTGACCATCCTTCTCCCAGAATACGACCTTCTGCTCGGCATTCTCATACTTGGATCCGGATACCGAAGCGATGGACTGGAGCACAAGCTGATCGAATCCGATGCCTGAGAGCGTCACCGTACTCTCATCATCAGCCAGAGCCACCTCAAGCTCCGCTCCGCTCGATGCATCCTCATAGATGGTGATCGAGACATTTTTTACCGTTGGCTTTGCTGCTGCAGAGGCCGGATCTGGTGCTGTCTCAGAGACGGGCGCGGAAGCATCTTCTCTTACTCCCGCTGATTCCGAAGGCTGCCCGGTCTGTGGAGCCGGCGATACTGGCTCATCCGCCCCACCTCTCCAAAAAATCGCTCCCAGAGCCATCACTAGAGCGAGCATCACGATAACAATAATCAATATCTGCTTTTGCATAACCTTTTCTCTTTACCAGGTGAAATCTAGTGCGAAAAACTTATAATATCAACTGCTAAAAGTCCGGCAGCCGCCGTAAGCACAACCAGCGTCACGAGAAAGATAACGTCCGCTATCAATTCGTATCGATCGCTTTTCTGTCTTGATCGAGTACGCAAAGAAGCGAATGACAGTAAACTACTCACCGCGCACGCAAACATACAAAACCCGAGAATTTCATCCAGCAAGGTCCGATCTGCCAATCCTAACGAGGTGATAGAAGTAATTGCCAAAAATGAAAACCCTAGCAGATTCGATGCTGCTGTCAGAATATGCGGCGATTTCCTGTTATCTGATTGGTCCATATGCTGCTCTTCTTGTCATACGAAAAACCAACATCTTCCGACTCAATTCTGACACCCTCTCCGTATCATCCGTGGATATATCCCAAGTATATCAGATACAGGAGCGCGGCCTGCTCGAGGATGAGGGCCGGGATGCCGATGACGAAATACCACTTACGGGTCTTGTGTCGGAAAGCAAACATGCCCGCGTACACCCCGATGCTGCCGAACATCGCCGCCATGAAGAAGAGTAATCCCTCGGAAATCCGCTCCGCACCCGACTGCTTCTAACGCGACTTATCCCAGAGCATGATAACGAACGCTACGAGATTAATCGCGATGAACAAACCGAGCAGCCATGAGGAAGGATCCAGGTAATCTATCATGGCTTCGGCAGATAATAATCGAGCGTGTAGATCCAATTCTCATCATCCTCTCCGCCCTGCTCTCGCGTCATGATCTTCTGATTGAGGAGCCAGGTCAGATAGCCTGCATCCTCCTGCGCGACCTTCTTCACTTCCTCTCCGGAATATTTTCCGAAATTGAATTTCTTCATGAGGATCGGCCGCGCCGAGACCTCGATCATCTCGCGGAGCACTGCCTCCTCATCGCCCGAGACAGCGAGCATCTGGCTGGCATAGAAATCGAAAAGCACGCAGAGAACCCGGACATCGCCGAGCGCGTCGTGCGCCGTCGCGTCGGCTACCTCGAGATCATGGTAGTAACGGAGATACTGCAGATTGTGCCGCGGTATCACCCCCGCTACATCAAGATGATGTGAAAGCTTGAAGGTATCGATTGAAGCAGCTACTGAGAGCCCTTCATGCCGGAGCATCTCGATATCAAACTTGGCGTTGTGCGCCACGAGCACCGCTCCGCCTGAAAGGATGCGCTCGAGCTCCTGCCGCATCGCCGACCCGGCAAACGCTTCGCAGTGCTCGACCATCCGGTTCGTGATATGCGTCACGCTCATAGCATCGACACTGATCGGCACCGGCGGCTTGAAAAGCGCTTCGGCCTCCTGATCAGCGAAAGAGTATGCTACCTGGCACAACCGGTCATCCGGTCCGGTCCCAGTCGTCTCGGTATCAAGGAAAAGCAATCGATCTTTCATCATAGAAGAATATTCATAAGCGAATCCTTCTCAGTATACATGCCCAGGACCCACTCTCCCATACCCGCCCTAGCGGACTGCCGCCAAAAAATCCTCTGCTAGATTGGCGAAACGGCCGATATTGCCGGCGAGAAGATAGAGGATCGCTCCGTAAACCATCAGATTAATCAGCGTATCGTGCGAAGCGAGCTTGAGCGCGCTCCCGAGCGACTTATTCGGAATAAATGGCGTCCCATGAAAATTCACCGCCGCGTAGAGCTCGTCGAGCACCAGATGTCCGATATAACCAGCGACCATCGCGACCGCTAGGATGAAGGCTTCCATATCCGAAAAAGAGAAATGCACGGCCAGAAAAAAAGTGACGAGACCCGAGAGCAGCGCGGCCGGCAATGAGTGTGCCATCCCTCGATGCCGAGTGAAGCGCTTGAAGAGAGCCCCGAGAATAAGATAGACAAAAGCGAAGACACCAGCCGCCCAGAGCGCGACGCGTGTCCAGTCTTCCGGGGTCTCCCGATAGACCGATGAGGAGACGAGTGCGCTCGCCACCAACGCGAAGGATCCGAAGGAGACATGAAACGGTACTCCCGAATCACTATCCATATCCGGCAGCACCGAACCGAGCACGGCAGCCGCCCATACGGCCAACAGGAAATCCGGAGCATCGAAGAAAGCCAGTGACAGCATACCAAGAACTCCGAGGATGCCGGAAGCGATGCCGAGCGAAATATGAGAACGGAAACTCGCCATAATAAAAACTTTATTTCATGAGCGGCGTGCTTTCTTCGGCTTGGGGTCCGGAAGCGCCAGAGCCGTGATCCGGATAAGCTCGGCGAGCCACTCGCGGTCTTCGAGACTATCATCATCGATCTGCATCGATGGCTTGGCACCCGGATAGGCAATCCCTTCCGCGGAGCGCTCTCCGGCATAGACCTTGCCCGGATCGGTGATTTTCACGTAGAGCGTATCATCGCAGACGAGAGCGACCACTTTGTCTCCGACATAGAGCGTATACTCACCAAACATCTTGCGCGAATGCACCTCGGGCACGTCTGCCAGCTGGTCTTCGATATATTCGATGGTTGATTGCTTCGTTGCCATACGCGTCCCGGATTATTTCGGCAGCTTGAGTACGTTGACCACGAGGCCATTGATGACAAAATTGTCATCATCCGAGAGGAAGATCGGCTGATGCTTCTTGTCGGTCGACTCGGGTATGAGCGCAATCGTCTTGCCGTCCACGGTCCGATAGGTCTTCACCGTCGCCAATCCGTCGATGACGACCAGTACCCGGTCATTGTTCTTGTATTCCCGAGCGCTCCCATCGACCAGGACGAAATCCCCGCTCTCGATCGTCTTGCCGTTGACGACCGCCTTGTTCATCGAAGTGCCGTTGACCTGCACGGCGAAAATATTCCGATCCTTCACCAGGCGCTTCGACACGCGGAGATAGCCTTCTACATACTGATCGGCAAACATCGCTGCCGCGCCAGCGCTCGCCGAACCGAAGACCGGCACCTGGACGAAGTTCTCACTCGTTACTCCCTTGAGCAGTATCCCCCGGTCCTCCGAGGTCCGCTCGATATACCCCTTCTCCTCGAGAGCGTTCAGGTAGATGAAGAAGCTGCGCAGGCTCTTCAACTGCAAACCGAGCCGTGAACTTTCCTCCTTGATCTCCCGCACCGTCGGCATCTTGCCGTGCTCCGAGAAAAACTGCTTGATCGCCTGCAGCACGATCTTCTGCTTCTGCGTCAAAATTTCCATATAGTTCTGATTAATTTTAATTGACAGAGTACGTTTCTTTATCTATAATGGCATCACTTATGGCTTCGGCCTCCGAGGACTCATCCGCAAGGGTGGGTCCGATTTTTTTTCAGAATAGATTCCTGAGACCTGAGATTACCCTTGCGAAATCAGCTTCATTGACCATACCTATTTTTCTTAACATCCGTTTCTTACTCAGAAGCCGCAACTGCGAAATATTCGAAAATGAAATGCCCTTTTCATGGCGGATAGGAATAGAATAGCGATGCGCTTTTTCTTTGGAAGTCAGCGGAACTCCCAAAAACCCGTCCTGACTGAAAACCTTCACTACCAGTATCGGCCGCTCAAAATTCTCATTCTTCCCATCAATTTCCGAACCGATATTCACACCCACAGAGCACCACCATACCTCCCTCGCATATACATAGAAATTTCTCTCGGAAATCCGTCTATCGGCTGTCTTTTTCTTTTCATTCCAACGATCAAATTCTTTGGTATATTCCATACGACGTATGAAATGTTTGTTTACTCTACTTACACTACTCTCTGCATATAGTATAGGAAGTCGTCGTGAAATCGTCAAATGCAAAAATCCGAAGCTCTGACGAGCTCCGGACTACACTGCGAAAACCGCTCTGACTCAGCGGGCCAGATACCAGATGATAGCGATCCCAATGACGATCAACAGGATAAACAGCATGATTTTTTTCTTATCCGGACGCAGATATTCATCACTCCAATTCGGATTGCCGTGCTCAGCAGCCAAGGCCCGCTGCTCTTCCCGGCTTCCGATATACTGCAGCTGATAATCTCCCGTCAGCATATGATACCCACCGCGGAACGGCGATTCCCATCGGATGCCCCAGCCGCCGTCAAACGTATCGTGGATGAAATGCCAGAGCGTCGCCAGACACCACGTCAGGCCAGCGGCCGGATAGATGAGCGCGATGCCGAGTCCGCCGAGTACTGAGAAGAGGAACGGGTGATGCAGGAGGTCGCGATGCTCATGGACGAACCGATCAGTCTTCCAGTGATGCCGGGCCAGCCACACGATGAAATCGATGTCCGGAGCGAGAGCGGAAAACACACCGAACAATGCGAGCCAGAGCGCAGGCTCCCCGGTGAGAGCCGAGACGCCCCACCCGATCAGCAGCCCGATGACGATATCGATATGCATAGGCGTTCCGAATCGAAGAGTCCGATCTTCTCTACTCGAAGAACATCGGGCGGAGAGCGTCTCCGAGATAATACGGCCAGATGACGACGGCTTGCACCCCCTGCCAGAAGTTCAGCTGCAAAAATCCGATGGTAAAAATCCAGGCCGCTATCCACATACCCCCTGAGAATACATGATTCTCGACTTTGACCTTTTCCATACTCTTGCGATAACAAATATTACTGCTGAGCTACCGGCGCCTCCGTCGGCCGGACCGGTATGATGAAGACCGCGAGGATATAGACGATGATGCCCGGCGCAAACCCGGTGAAAACCGTGACAAATGTCCACAGCAGCCGGAGAATCACTGGGTCAATCGCCCAGTACTCCCCCAATCCGGCGCAGACTCCTGCGCAGACCCGGTTCGCATTGCTCCGATAGATGCGTCTCACTGGTATCGTTTCCATAGGTTAGAGAGAAAAAAATTATACTCACAAAAGAATCCGCCTTCGCTATTCTGTCGTCACTCCATCGAATTCAGGCCCATCCGCTTCCGCTTCAGCGCGCGTCTTACGGACGATACCATCTTTATGATGCGGCGGCGCATAGATCGTATACAGTTTCAGTGCCTCAGTCTCCGACGTATTGATGATATTGTGCTGGGCGCCCACCGGAACGATGACTGCATCTCCATCCGTCACCGCATATTCCGTCTCATCGATGATCACCTTGCCCATCCCGCTCTCGAAGCGGAAGAACTGATCACCCTCATCATGCGCCTCCATTCCGATCTCCTCACCTGGCGGAAGCGACATCAGCACGAGCTGGCAATCGGCGGCCGTATACAGCACCTGGCGAAAATTCGTGTTCTCAGCCGTCAGTTTCTCGATATCAGCCTTGTATCCTTTTTTCATATTCCCGGTATCCTTAACTGATTATCTTCGCTTCCAGTATACACCCCGGAGTCAAGCCCCTATCTCTCTTCAGCGGCATGCCGCACGACTGGCACTGCTGGTAGGCTTTTTCCATAGACGTAATCAAAAAACGTTAATTTATACTAAAATATGCAACTAATTAACGTTTTTTAACAGGAAGACACAGTTATCCCTTCTTTTTCACCAGCTCTTCCCTGAGGCGGAAGCGCACAATCTTTTTAATTTCTTTTCTTATCGTCGTTGACATGCAAGCATCTGCATGCTATATTGTATCCATTAGTGGCTTCGGCCTCCGAGGACTCATCCGCAAGGGTGGGTCCGATTTTTTTGTGCCAAATCGAAATGAAA
>OFRG01000137.1_pt1 | contig 31535 bp, 53 predicted proteins | sample 1543071 | NCBI WGS metagenome assembly OFRG01 (sample SAMN07774222, study PRJEB24372) | wastewater metagenome | isolation source: WWTP Verbania (Effluent) | place: Italy: Verbania | collected 2015-12
ATCAGGAACCGCGTATAATAAACGGGCGCGTCGTCTCGGCTAAGTTCTGCGGCCATGAAATCCGCGATAGCTTCGCGATCATCCCCACGGCGCTTAAGGGTTACAAGAAAAAGGAAATCGATTATGCGAAAATGGAACGTGGCGCGCGCGATATCCACCGCGCGGAAATATCCGATTACCTTAAGTCTGATTGCGATTATCTTGGCGACTTGGTTAGCGGTTTTCATGATCGGTTCGGGGATCGGCTAACAATCGGCGGAACCGCGCAACCGCAATTGAACGCGCTTCACGGCTTCGCGTCTTTGAATGACCGTGACGACGAAACGTTTAGGGAGTTCTATTATGGCGGACGCGTCGAGTGTTTCAAAACTGGTATCATGGAAGGGGAGTGGAAAGTTTATGACGTTAATTCAATGTATCCGTATGTTATGGCCAACTTCAAACACCCCGTTTCTTCGGCGTGGAAGTACGGGAGAGAGATTGGCCCTAAAACAGCGTTTGCAGAAATTGTTGCTACTAGTCGCGGCGCACTTCCATACCGCATGGAAGACGGCGCTTTACATTTTCCGCATGGCCGGCGCACATTCTTTGCGACCATTCACGAGATACAGGCGGGAATTGATACGGGCACGCTTAAGATTGAACGTGTAGAATTTACATATGATTTCGATGAATGGACAACCTTTCACGATTTCGTCAAAAAGTTTTACGATTTGCGACTAGAGGCGAAGGCGACGAAAGATGAAGTAGGGGACACACTTTACAAACTGATTTTGAATAGCGCTTATGGCCGCTTCGCGATTGACCCGCGCAAATTCAAAAACTACAAAATTCTAAAGTCGGCGGACCCGCCACCCTTACCGCTTAGAGAAATCGTTTGTGCGCCCGATGGAACACAAACCATAATCGACGGCTGGTTTCCAGATTGTGTTTATGGGGACTTGACTATTTGGGCGCGGAAAGCGCCGCCTAGACCGGGGAGTTTTTCAAATGTTGCTACTGCGGCCTCGATTACTGGCGCTGCCAGATCAGTAATGTTACGTGGTTTAGCGGCGTCTGACACTCCCGCTTATTGTGACACTGACAGCGATATCTGTTTGGGCTTTTCGGGAAATGTTAACGATAAAGAGTTAGGCGCTTGGAAACCCGAACAGACAGGAACACAGCTTTGTATCGCCGGAAAAAAGATGTATGCTCTTTTTGCGGGCGGTCCCGAATACGGGTTTGAGACGTGCGTCAAGAAAGCATGTAAGGGCGTCAATATTTCTGGTGTTGACATTCGCCGCGTCGCCATGGGCGAGGAAATAGAATACGCCAATCCCGTCCCGAAATTCTCCCTTGACGGCTCCGCCAATTTCGTCAAGCGTCGCGTGAGGAAAACCGGCAACGTGGAACCGGATTGGAGCGGCGACGATGCAGAAGACTTTGAGTAATCAGGACGCGCCTTATTGGCTTGTGAAGCCGGACGAATATCCGGGGCTGGCAGAAAAAGCCCTTGCATATATCCGCGTCGAGGGGGAGGGACGCTTTGCAGAACCCGTTCCTGTTTCCGTCGAAATGTTCGACTTTATCCGCCGTCCGATCAGACAAGAATTAGCAAATTCGCAACCCGTATTTTCTGGAGAAATTGATCCTGTTACCTTTGAACCACAAGAAACTCAACCAGGAATACTTTTTATTGTTAGCGGAATAATTTTTATTTGTTCACTTATTTACTTGATCTAAAATGTTAAGTCAACTATGTGTTCGAGCAACATATAAAAATACCTGTGAAGATGCTGTTTTCGTAAAGGAGACAGCATCTTCTGTTTTTGGATGTGTCACAGATGGCTGCTCCAGTGGTATTAATAGTGCTTGGGCTTCTCAACTACTATGTTACTTAGTTCAGAACAGACCTTATGAAATTACAGAAGATCAATATCTTGCATACCTTAGAATCAAACTAAGAAACATTATATCAGATTTTCATGTATCTGGAATGTCTGAAATGAACTTGCTTAGTACTTGTTTATTGTTTGATTATAACAAGAAGACAGAGATTTTAAAACTTAGAATAATAGGAGATGGTGTGTACTATCTTAATGGTGTTGAATATGTTGTAGATCACAACAATATTCCAGACTACTTGGCATATCATCTGTATGATGATTTTGAATCTTTTATTAAAAAGTATCCAGAGTTTATACATGAGAACGTACACTCTTTTCAGATTTGTACTGACGGAATAAAAAGTTTTCAATTATCTCAATTTGAATCATCAGATAAAAATCCATCTATTCTGTTAGAAAGTCCTACAAGTGAGAACTATCTAAAGAGAATGTTTAACATTCTCACTAAAAATAAGTGGACTATTGCTGATGACCTATCAATTATAAGTTATGTTAATCAACCAGAAGCAACAGATTGATGAGTCCAAACTCAAACAAATTGCAGCAGGCGGAGAAGGTGTGATATATGAGTATGGTAAAAAAGTACTTAAGGTGTATCACACTCCAAGACCTACTAAGTTTGAGAACCATCTTAAGAGTCTTAGTAATCTTGATAAAAGGTTTGTAAAACCACAACAAATCTGGTACACAAATACCGGATTAGTAGGTGGATTTGAAATGGACTATGTGGACTTTAATAAATACCTTTTATTTAACAATCTTTTTAACAAAGGATTCTGTACTACAAATGGTATTGATAAGAAGTTGAAAATCAAGATTCTTGAAAGCCTCAAAGATGCTATGGAGTATGCTCATTCTCAAGGGATTATCATCGGAGACTGTAACATGTACAACATCTTTGTTAAAAAGGATGGTTCTGTTCTGTTCTGTGATGTGGACAGTTTTGCTACTCAACATCAACCTCATTCAGGAGTTCTCTTGGATGAGATAAGAGATTGGACTACAACCAGCATTGACAAAAATACAGATACTTGGGCTTTTAACATTCTTAGTTTTTGGGCTACAACTTATGTTCACCCATTCAAGTGGGTGTGTCCTGGTAACACAGAAACTTTAGAGCAAAGAGTAAGACAAAGCAAAAGTATTCTCAGTAAGATTAATGGAATTAAAATACCTGCTCTCTACGAAGTTCCTGACCCTATAGTTGTACCTCAATACGAAGAGAACTTTAAAGGAAGAAGGTATTACGTGAATTTCAACGGTGTTCAAACTACTAACTTGGTAGTAAACAAGACTATTAGTTCTACAAGTCTTAACATTCGTGAGTTATTTACTAATGTCAAGAAGGTAAGATGCACTGATGGACAGTGTGCTATTCTAACTGACAAGTGGACTCTATTAGATACAAGATATCAAGGAATCACTACTCAAGTTAAAGTAATAGACTGTGATGAGTTATTTCCAGGTAACAAAGAATTCCTTTACTTAAAAGGAGATGTTCTTTATACTTCTAAGGGAGAGAAGGTTCAACAATTCAACAATTATTATTATCATTTTAACAATGGTAGTCTAATGATTGTGGATTATGATAGAGATAATCAACACGTTTATAATATAGATAATCAAATGGTAGGAGTTGAATCAAGAGTTACTCCTGTGTTTGCTAAGTCTATTTTGTTTAACGGGTGTCCTATTCAGAACTTTGGTAAAAAGAAGTATTTAAACATTCCTGTTAATGGAATTGGAATTTTACTTGAAACTTGGGAAGGAACTAAGACTGCTTTGTATGGAGGAAACACTTATGTAGTAACTGAATCAGTAGAAAAGAACAGAGTTAAATTTACTCTGTTTAGAGCATCTACCTACAAATTAGAGGCTGGTGTAGAACTTGACTATTTACCACACTTTTGTGCAAAGGGAGATGTTTTGTTCTTACCGGATGATAATTACATTGGAGTCTATAAAGATTTTACAATGATTTCTAAACTCGATGTAAATTCTACAAGAGACTCACAACTGTTTACAACAAACTCTGGTATTTTAATGCTGGAGAATCAATCACTTTATCTTTTAAATACAAAATAAATGAATACTGCGTTAATTGCAATTGATGTTCAGAATGATTTCATGGACATTCCAAGTGCTACCTTAGGTGTAACTGGTGCTACTAAAGATGCTGAGAATATCAGCAAAGTAGTAGAAAAAGTTAATCCTAATACTATTTTTGCAAGCCTTGACTCTCACTATAATCTTGACATTTCTCATCCTAAGTGGTGGACAAATGCTGATGGGTCTTTTGTAAGTCCTTTTACACTTATTACAGCCAATGACATCCTCAACGGTAAGTATGTACCAAGAGTTGACCCTAAAGCCTCTCTCACTTATGTACAAGCCCTTGAAGCCAATGCAGAGTTCAGCCATTTCATTTGGCCTGAGCACTGTTTGATTGGTTCAACTGGTCATGCCTTGTATCCTGTTTTCTTTGATGCACTTGCTAATTGGCAAGCAAAGAACTTGAGGTGGGTAAACTTTATCAACAAAGGAGTTCACCCCTTTACTGAACACTTTGGTATCTTCCGTGCTAACGTGCCTAATAATGATCCAAACACCCAAGTAAATCAAGGTGTGTTTCAGACTTTGAACAACCACGACCTTATTTATTTGGTAGGAGAGGCTCGTACTCACTGTGTAGCAAATTCACTTCGTCAGATGTTGCAAATTGCACCTCAACTTGCTACTAAAATTGTAGTCCTTGAAGACTGCATGAGCAATGTACCTGGACTTCCAAGTGATTTCTATGATTATGTAGATACAATCTACGCAGATGCTAAGGGTCAAGGTGTAAGGTTTGAAAAATCCACTAATCTTTAATTTTCAATCAATTTAACTTTATAATGGAAGGCTTTCAAAATTTTAATATTGGAAACTTTGATCCCAATACACTTGCTAATCAGACAAGTGATGTAATTCAATTTATTGTGGTTAATGACGTAAGTCCAAGTATCACAAATTATGTGGACTCAATGAATACTGCAATGCGTGATGTGTTCATGCAAGAGTTAAAAAACTCACACAGAAAGAACGATATTGTTATTAAATGTATTACTTTCTGTGAGCAAGTTGAACACAAAAGTGGGTTTATGCCTATTCTCAATCTTCAGGATGATTATCTTGAGGTTAAGCCACAAGGTCGTGGCACTGCTTTGTATGATGGTGTGCTTGCTGCATTTGAGCATGTAGAACAATACAGGATTGACTTGGAAGACCAAGGAGTGAATGTTCGCACTTGTATTTTTATCTGTACTGATGGCGAGGATAACAGTTCTGGTGTAGGTTCTGCAAAGAAGATTGCAAATAAAGTACAAGCACTTCGCACAAATGAGGCTTGGGCTAACTCTTTTACTATCAACATGCTTGGTGTAGGAACAGATGCTAATTTCCGTGCTGCTTGTATTGAGATGGGTTTAGACCCCGATAAGTGCCTTAGTACTGTAGGTACAACTGCTAAAGAGATTCGTCAGAAAATGGGAGTAGTAAGTCAAAGTGTAAGTAGTAGTTCTGCTTCTACTACTGTGAACTTCTAAAATAAAGCACTTACGATTATTTTTTGTCCTTACTTGTATTGCTACAAGTAAGGATTTTTTTATTTTAAAACCAATTTATATGTTTTCAGAAGTTAAAACAAAAGTAAAAGAACAGTTTGATCTTATGTGCAAAGGTCAAACTCACCTCTATACAGTAAACCCTGATCGTGATAAAATTTGGGAACTGTACTTAGAGGGATTTGAAGAGACTGTAAGACAAGGGCACAACTGTAACTGTTGTAAATCTTTCTTACGTCAGTATGGAGGTATTGTGGTAATTAAAAACAATCAACTATGTTCTGTTTGGGACATAGAAGTTGGAGAAGAGTATGCGCAATCTATTAAAAATGTTCGTGAGTATATTAAGTCTCTTCCTGTTAAAGATGTGTTTCTTAATCCTTTTGCAGGATTGGGAACAGATAGAAATACTGTACAGACAGAGAATGGGCCAGTAGTTTGGACACATTTTCATGTTACACTTCCCAAAGAGTTCATCTATAGAGGAAGTGATTCTATTGAATCTAAACAAGGACAATTCAGAGATAACAAAACTGTGCTTAAAAGGTCTTTAGATGAACTTACTATTGATGCTACTGAAACTGTCCTTGAGTTGGTAGCACAGAACTCTCTTTACAGAGGAGCAGAGTTCAAAGGGATGCTTGATGAGTTTCTCAAAATTCAAAAAGAATACAAAAATGTACCTTTGAAAGAAAAAGATAATTACTGTTGGGTTAAATCTGCTACAGTAAGTCAAGCACTTTCTCGTATCAGAAACACTTCAATAGGTACTCTTCTTATTGATTTATCAACAGGTAAGGATTTGGATGAGGCTGTGAGTGCATTTGAGAGAGTAGTTGCACCAAGTAACTATAAAAGACCCAATGCTATTGTAACTCCAAGAATGGTAGAAGAGGCTAAAAAAAGATTGTTAGAAATGGGTTTCATGGACAGTTTAGAAAGAAGGTTTGCAAATCAAGGAGATGTTAACATCAATAACATTCTCTTTACAGACAAGGTAAATCCTATGACTGATGTGTTTGCAGAAATGAGTAAAGATGTGACTGTAAATCCTAAAACCCTTAGTAAGACAGAAGAAATCACTATTGGGGATTTTATTAAAAATGTACTCCCGACCACTAAAGGACTTGAAGTTTTAGTTGAAAACTCTCATTTGAATAATTTTGTGTCTTTACTTACTGCTGTAAATAAAGATTCTAAAAGCATGTTTAAATGGAACAATCAATTTTCTTGGTCTTATACTGGTGGGATTACTGATTCTATTAAAGAAAGAGTTAAACAAGCAGGTGGTAGAGTAGATGGTGAACTTAGAGTATCTTTAAGTTGGAGCAACTATGATGATCTTGATATTCATGTAATTGAACCTGACGGAAATCATATTTACTATGGTAGTAAAGGTCGAAAACATCAATCAAGTGCAATGCTTGATGTAGATATGAATGCTTATGGTGGTCATTCTCGTACTCCTGTTGAGAATGTTATTTGGACAGATAAAAGATCAATTCCTGATGGCGAGTATACTGTTTACGTAAACAACTTTTGTAAGAGGGAATCTTCTAATATAGGATTTACTGTTGAGATAGAATGTGCAGGAGAAGTATTTAACTTTGACTTTAATAAAAATCCTGGTGATAAGGCTAATACTAATGTAGTAACGTTTCACTATTCTAAAACAAAAGGTATTACTATTCAAGGTGGAACTGATGGTAAAGTTCTTACTAAGGAAAAGTGGGGTCTTAAAACTAACCAGTTTGTAAAAGTCAAATCTTTGATGTTGTCTCCTAACTATTGGGAGAACCAGACAGGTAACAAACACTTTTTATTCTTTTTGGATAACTGTGTGTCAGATGAAAGTCCAAGACCTTTCTTTAATGAGTTCTTGACAGAGGAATTAATGAAGGAGAAAAGAGTATTCGAGACTATGGCAGGAAAACTCAAAGTAGAACATGCTCTTCCTCAGTTGAGTGGAATAGGATTCTCTGAAACACAACCTAACCATTTATTTGTGCGAGTGGAAGGTAATTTCAAGAGGACTCTTAAAGTGAATTTCTAACTAAACTTTTAAATCAATTAAATAACATGGAATTATTTGAACAAGCCAGCAGGCTTAAACTTATTTTCAACACAAACAAAGGTCAACTTTCTGTTGAACACCTTTGGGATTTGTCTCTTGACTCTTTAGACACTCTTGCTAAAGGAGTAAACAGAGAACTCAAAGCATCAGAAGAAGAGTCTTTTGTTAAAACACGCACCAAGGCTAATACAGAACTTGTATTGCGTCTTGAAATCTTGAAACGAGTGATTGAGGTAAAACTTCAAGAAGCAGAAGAGAAAAAAGGACGTGCTGAAAAAGCAGCCCAATTGTCTTTACTGCGTGAATTGAAGGCTAACAAACAACTGCAAGACTTGCAATCTTTGTCAACAGCAGAGATTGAAGCACGTATTGCTGCGCTTGAGGCTTAATTAAATACCCCAAAAAACCGTTTTAACTTAATCTAATGAATATAAAAAGTTGGTTTGCATGGTTTACCCCAAAATCAAAACCAAAAGTGGGAGACTTCATACTCACTAAAGAATATGAGGTAAAAGGAAAGAAAAAGGGAGGGTTGGTTCTTAGAATAGAACAACATACAGAAAGTGCTTGGAAATGTTCAAAGGGAAGTTTTCAGATAAATCTTAATGGAAAGATATTTTGGAGAGCAAATGGGTATATAGACATATCCACGTCTAATATTGAAAGAGTACTCCAGATTCATTCTGCTCAAACTCTTTTGAGTAAGAATATTGAAAAAGTAAAGTAAGTCTATCTTACCAAGTCCGTGTACTTGGGTTTATAATTTCAACTCAATTCAATTTTTTCAACTTAGTTCAACTAATGGCAAATCCAGTAGTAGTAACAGCAAATGACCAAGGTCAAGTAGTAATTCCATCTTCCAACCCGGAATTTGGTTACATCCGTGTAGAACAAGTGACAACTTCTTTTAATGGAGGTTGGATGCGTAAAGAAAAACGCAGTGCAATCATTCGGGGTAAATTTGAAGACCTTGAAAGCCTTAATTTTAAAGCAGGTCAACCACTTCCAGGCAAAATTCAAGTGATTGAATCTTTGACTCCTACAAATGCAAATGACTCACAGCAGGATTTGAAAGTAAATCCTCAAAATGGAGAGATGCTGGTTGTTGATGGCGCACCTATTTATCGTACTGCAAACTATGTACAAGATGTAAATGCTGCTGACGTACTTCTTCAGCATACAAATGTGCAAACTCGCGTTGCTACTAATCCTGTAGTAACATCTGGTGAGGCTGTTGCTCCTTAATTGATTTAATCCAATTACCGATCATATTAACAGGGTAGTGTCGTAAGTACACTACCCTTCATTTTAACTTTCAATTTTAAACAGACATGATTTTGTATCCATCTCAATTAGCAGTGCTACAAGCACTTCAAAGTGCAGAAAATTACCGTACACAGGATTGTGGTAAAGTATTCGACAACTTTGCTTCAAACTTCTTCAATCACCCTAAGTTTGAAAATCAAGTCAATTGGCTTGTTGAAAACAAATTGATTGATGAAAAAGGAAATATTACACCAAAGGGTCGTACCTTTTCCAGTGTAAATCCTTCTTACCTCTCTGATAAAGAACTTGGTATTCGTACCAATCAGTTCATTTTTAAAGCACTTGAAAAAGGTGTTTTAGCAAAGTGCTTTCAGTTTATGACTGAAGACACTTTTCTTGAAGTTGCTACTCTTGTTAATAATGAGATGGAAGCAAGGTATCCTGACCAAGTTGCAGATTTGAAAGCAAGAGAAGACATCAAAGACGTAATTGCAAGTCTTGAGGATCAAGCACAAGTTGAAGATGCAATTCTCAACCTTCAGGCTCCTGTTGAAGTAGTGGTGAGTGGAGAGATTCTGACTGAGAATGAGTATGTGGCTCAAGAAGTTAAAGTAAAAAAATCTCGTAAAAAAGTAGAAGCATGAATGAGATAATTCAGTATTGGCCTCAAGTAGGAATGATTTGCTTGTCTTTAGTTTGTATAGGAGAGTCAGTCTATAAGCATGACCGAGAAACTAAATTAGGGTTTACACCTTGGACAATAACAAATTCTGTTCTTCAGTTGTTATTTTTAATTCAAGGAGATTTCAAATTTGTTTCTTGGGCAGGATTAGTGTGGGCTTTCTTTTATGTACTTGGAGTAGTAATGTTTCTTAAAAAAGCACCCTATACTTATAGTGGTGGTAAATACATTTTTGCTACTATTATTGCTCATACAATCTACATGTGGGGTGGTTTTTATGACTGCTTTCAACAATAAGCGGTAATTAATAAAGAAGAACGAATGCTGTTGTAAATTAGAGGTAGGGAGAAGGAATTTTCCCTGCCTTATTTCTTTTTTGCTAAGACAGTCCTTACTCTATGAAAATAAATCACAACTATAGGTTTAAAAGTGGTAAGTATGCTAACAAAACCTACTTTGAGGTTTGGGACAAAGACCCTGACTACTTTTATTGGATGGCAGGGCAATTTGGGGCTTTTTGGGAAAGTATTGTAAAGGAATTAGAACAAAGAGACAAACAAAGAACAAACCAGAAACCCAAATCTTTTAACTTTCCAACTCTTGAAAAAGTAAAACAAATCTTTATTTCAAATCCTATTTGTGGATTTGATATGAGTGATTATATTTGCAAACTTTATGAGTCTTGTCCAGACTCTCAAAAGAACGAGTACTTTCAATCTCTATTATACAGAAATAAAATTAATCTGATCTAAAATGAAATTCAAACTGATTATCCCCTTTCTATTTCCATTTTTCCTAAGTGCTCAAAATGCTACATTCGAGTCTGTTTTTCAGACTGTAGAACAAGAGACGAAGGTGGAAATATATCACACTAAGATTGAAGTCAAAGTAACATCAACTTTAATTGAAATTTATTCTTTAGAAGAAGAGATTAGAAAGTTGGTATTTACTTTTCCTGTTAGTATGCAAACATCAGATAATAATGTTTACTGGTGTGCTGATGAAAAAGGGTCTACTGCAACTTATATTAAAAGTTGCGAAAGATTTTTTATTACTAATTCAACTATGAAGTGGGTAATCTATGGACAAATACCCAGTGTAGTTGAAATTGAAAAATGATCTTTAACTAAAATCCCCAAAAACCATTTTTATGACAACAATAGCAATGATTATCTTTCTGCTTATGGCAGGAATAAGATGTTACTTAAACAAAGAATGATTACTAAAGAAGATTTAGACGTAATGTACCATCCTATACCTAAAGAAAAAGCGTGTAGGATATTTATAGGACAAGTTTCTGTGTGTGAAGTTTTTCACAGACTAAAAGAACCTACTCTTTTTGAAGAAGGCTATGAAAAATGGGAATTTTGTATAAACCAATATAAAAAAGTTCAACCTGAAGGTGAATGGCTTATTTCTGTTCCTATCGAAGAAAAATATTATCTTACAGATAATATAGAAGATGGGATTAACTGGTTATTAATTAAACTAAATACAAAATGAAAGAATTACTTGAAGATGTACTCTTAGTTCTTAACTCTTTACCTAATCGTAAACTAAGAGGTAAAGACTGGACAACCTATGATCTTGCTAAGAGAGTTGAAGAAAAACTTAAGTTTTCTCAACTTTATGAAGACATGGAACAAATAACTCAAGACTTAAATACATATTTACAAAAATGAGACCACTATTAGAAGTATTTATCATCTCATGGAATGAGGAAAAAATTATTTCAGATATTATTGGTTGGTACAGAGATAGAGTACCAGGCTGTCTAATTACTTTAATGGATAATGAAAGCACAGACAATACAGTAAAGATTGCTGAACAAATGGGTTGTAATGTTACGTACTTTTCTTCTAATAATCAGATGGATGAACTTACTCTTATGAATGTCCGTAATACTTGTTGGAAAGGTTCAGAAGCAGAATATATTATAGTTTGTGATGCAGATGAATGGGTAGATGTCAATAGAGACATCCTACTTAGAAACAACGAAGAAAAAGAATGGGACATCTGTAAATGTTTTGGTTACGAAATGTTTGGGTATGAGCACGATACCCCTAATACTTTAGTAATGGGTACTTGGTCAGCAGGATACTGTAAACCTATTCTTTTTAAGAAGGATAAAGTTCTTGAAACTAATTTTGAAGCAGGCTCTCACAAATGTAATGCAAGAGGAGAAGAGGAACTTAAATGGAAAATTAACTTTCCTAATCTATATCACACAAAGCACCGATCTTGGTCAAATGTAATTGATAGATGTGCTTTGTTAGCAGCAAGAAGAAGTCAAGACTCTAAGAATAGAGGTTGGAACTTTCATTATTCTCTTCCTGAGTCAGCACATAAAGATTACAGAGAAAACGGACTTAAAAATTCAATTAAAGTAAGATGAACAAAGAAACAAATAAATTACTTGCTGATTTCTTAGGAGAAGAAATTACTTGGATTAGTAAAGATAATAAATGGAGAATCCATAGATATGACCAATTAATTTTGTGGGAGCCTGACTCAGATTGGAACCAGTTAATGCAGGTTATAGATAAATTGCATTTAGAATATTATAAAAAAACAGATTTCATGTATGAGATAGCAGAAATCATGGCTATTCCAATAGGAAATACTATTACATGGATTTATAATAAAGTTGCAGAAGTAGTAAAACTATTAATGAATGACTCTCGAATCAATCCTGAGTAAGTATAAAGCCTCTGATTTAGAAGAAGAGGCTAAAAAGACTCAACCTGTATCAGGTTTGAGTCCTAATGAAGCATGGGAATTAGAAAAATTAGAGGATGAACCAAGAGATTTCTTTAACTTTCATAAAGAAATGAGTTCACAATCAATTACAGTAGGGAAATGAAGAAAAGAGAACTAACAACAGGGGATTTAGTGGTAATGCTTATTGTAACAATAATCACAGGTGTCCTATTCTTTTTATATGGTAAACCTTGGTTAGATAGTTTAAACCTTTTTAATAAATGAAACTTAAAATATCTTTAGTACAAATATTAGTAACAATACTTATATCTATCTGGACATTTACATGTATCTGGTGGATATCTTTTTGTTGGGGTAATATAAAACCTCGCATGAAATATAGAGATTTAGATAGACCTAATATTGTAGGAGTTGGTTATTTTGATAGATGTATAAATGTAGGAGATACAACTATTATGGGACTTAGAGAAGTAATTATAATTGAAAAATGAATTACACAAAAGAAGAAATAGAACAAGAACTTTTTACTTTACTTAATACTTTGCTGGAAAGTGGTAATCAAGAAGGTAGTATCAAAAACTTAGTTTATGATCCAGAAACAAGAACTTGTACAGTTACTTTGTCTGTATATATTTTTGAAGAAGATCAATACATTGGATTTCAAAGTTATTAAAAGATGAAAGAAACAATATTTTTTGCAACATTTAAAACTGTATCTGGAGTTCAAATTTCAGAACAGGATAGAAGAGAGTATTTCTCTTCTAAAAAATCACTAAAGGAATTTCATGATTGGGTAGAAGATATGAGAGAAACAATTGAATCTTCTTTAAAAGGAAGTTCAACAATAACTACTATACAAATGATTAAATCTGGATATTAATGAAAACACTTGATGAAATAATGCTATCATATAAGACAGATAAAAGTAGTGAATTCCATGACTACTGTAGCACTTATGATAAACTCTTTAGTTCTTATAGAGATAAATCTATTACTTTCTTGGAAATAGGACTTGGAAATATAAATGAACCAAATCAAGGAGAATCTATCTTAGGGTTCAGAGATTATTTTGATAAAGGATGGATAGTAGGAATAGATGTAGATGATAAATCTTACTTTGACCAAGAAGGAAGAATACAGACTTATCAAGGAAGTTCAGATAATTCTGCTTTTTTAAAAAGTGTTTCTCTTGTAGAAGGAGGATTTGATATAATTGTAGATGATGGGCCTCATTGGAGAAGACATATATTAGTAGCATTTACAACACTCTTTCCTCTAATGAAATCAGGAGGAACTTATGTGATTGAAGACACACATTGTAGTTATTGGCAAGGATGGCAGGGTAGTCCTACAACTAATGATATGGATTTAGATACTACTATGAATTATTTCTTTTGGTTGTGTCATTGTGTTAATATGCAAGACCCTAATGTAAAAAATTGGCCTGATGTTCCAAGTCTTGCTCTTTGTACTCCTACATATTCTAAAGATATAGAATCAATTACATTTCATCGTTCACTTATCATAATTAAAAAGAAATGACACAAGAAGAATTAGATAAAATGAAACAAGACCTCAAAGATCAGAAATCTCAAATTGAGACTGATGTAAAAAGGTTTAACTTTGGATTTGTTGTTGGTGTTATAATGGTTATTATTTTGATTTTATTTTTAGTCTTTGGATGTAAACCTAAACAAGAAGACTACAATTTTGTAGTAGTTAAGTCAGTACAAGTTGACAGTACTCAAGTAGTTACTTTTGCTAACAAAATTACTTATTATACTCTTTGGCTTCCTCTTGAACCTAAGTATGAAGTAGGAGATACAATTAATCCTAACAGATGAACTTACAAGAACTTAAACAATTTATTTCTACCTATCAAGACTTAAAAACTCTTGCTTGGAGTAGAGGTAAGCAGGCTTTACTTGCTACTGAAACAGGATTTGGTGAGAAATGTACTGGATATGAAAAGATAATATTCGAGGAAGAAAGTATAGTAGTAACATGTTATGATTCTTGTTATGATTGTCATGAAGAAAGTTCTTATTACATGTCATTTGAAGAATTACTCATGTCTGAAGGAGAATGGACTGTTCATTTAGAAGAATTAAAAAAGATAACCCAATTGAATAAGGAACTCAAAGCAGAACAAGAAAAAACAAGAAGGTTAGAAGAGAAAGAAGTACAATTTCAAAAACTTAAACAAGAATTAGGAAAGTGATATACTCAGAACTATTTGGACAACATTTAAGATTGTATTAACGAAATTGAAATAAATGTTATTATATGTGGAAACAAAATAGTATCTTTGTATTTCACAAAAGATAACTTATGTATAGCAAAATCACACAAGAGATAGACAGCCTTATTCTTTCATACTATAAAGAGCACAATACTTTATACGGTCTTGAGAAAGAAGTAAACATTACTATTACAAGACTTTATAAGAGATTAAATAAACTTGGTGTTAAGCCTAATGGTAAGGGGAGAACAAAAAAATTCACAACAATAGTCTGTTATAAATGTAACAAAGATAAAACCTTAGAGAATTATTATCCAGATAGTAGTAGGCGAACAGGATTTTGTTATATATGTAAGGATTGTTTTAGAGAACAGCGAAGATTATACACAAAACAAAAAAGAGAGACTGACCCTCTCTTTAATCTTAGTAAAAATATCCGATGCCTTATTTCTTATACAATTTCTAAAAAAGAATATAAAAAGAAACTTAGTACCGAAGAAATATTAGGATGTACATGTGTTGAATTTAAAAAGTATCTGGAATCTAAATTTGAGTCTTGGATGAATTGGGATAACTATGGAAATTACAATGGTACTTTAGATTTTGGTTGGGATGTTGACCACATAATTCCTATCTCTTCTGCTAAAACAGAAGAAGAACTTTATACATTAAACCACTATACAAATATGCGTCCTCTTTGTTCCTATACAAACAGATACATTAAAAGAAATAAAACACAAAATGAGTCTAAAACATGAACTTGCCTTTGAGCATGTCCGCTTTGGAAATTGGTGGCATAAGATTGTTTGGTCTATCAGAATGAAAACCTTATATGGAGTGGATACATCTTATCCTGACTACTACTGGCTTTGGGAATATGTAAAGAAAAAACCTTTACTCTTTGATAAGAGTATTCCTCAGGAAGTAGACTATATTTTAAGACCAAGGGTGTGGCAATACACATTAGAAGAAGAAGAGTGGATTGAATCTCACATTGAAGATTTTAAAACAAAGAATGTAAGTATCGCTTTGAACTTTTTCTTTCAGTCTTCTTTGATTGTTAGAGGAATTGAAAAAGAGGTATGTGAGTTCTTTGAATTTAAAGATGAAATTGTCGAAAGGATTAAAGAAAAGTATAAAGAGGTCTTTACTAAACCAGTTATAGTTATTGGATGCCGTTTAGGGGACTTCCTTCAACACGGTGACTTTTTTCAAATACCTTTTGATTGGTACACTAAATCTCTTGTTCAAGAATTCCCGGGTTGGGAAGAGAACTATAATGTCTTAGTCTTAAGTGATGATATCAATAAGGCTAAAGAAATATTTAAAGGTTGTCCTTTCTACTACGCAGATTTTAATGACACTGCTTCACACAGAGAGAATTTTAAATTTTATCATGGTGATGTACATGAGCAATGGTTATTAGGCACACTAAGTTCTGGAATGATTATAAGTAACTCTACCTTTAGTCTTGCTCAGGCTCACATGAGTTCTATGTTGAGAGGTGCGAAAGTAGTACACTGCGGAGAAGTATTCAGAGGTAAGGCTAAACAAGAAAGAGATATTACTCACTATTATCCAAGTAATTGGGTTAAATTAGGGATATGAAAACACTATCTGAATTCTTTTACGAACAGAATCAAGAAGAGTTTGATAATCAGGCTGATGCTAATGAATATCTAAGTCATCTTAGTCAACAAGAAGAGCATTATGGAGATTGTACAAAACAAAATGTATCTTGTCTGCTCTGTGAGTTTACTCAAGTATTGAATGATTATTGGGATTACACCAGAATAAATCATCCTGTATTAAAAGATAAGAAATGACAGACCCAAAGTATTTAGGTATTCCTAACATCTGCTTCTCTCTTACAGATAAAGATGACAAAAGAGAAAAGAAATTCATCAAACAGAGACTTCAAAGAGGCTTTGATGATAGTGAAACATGGAGCCTTAGAGATACAATTGTTAATTTTGTAGTACCGAGACTTGAACTATATATTGAGAAAAATTGTGGGACTCCTATGGGAATGACTATTGAAGAATGGAATCAAATTCTTAAAAAGATTCTATGGTCTTTAAAGTTTGTTCAAAGTATAGATGAAATGAACAGAACTCCTACTCAAGCAGAGTGGAAAGAATATCAACGAGGAATGAAACTATTTGCTAAACACTTTACAGAACTTTGGTGGTAATGAAACAAGAAGATTTACCTGAAATAGAATACACTATAGGAACAGACCCAAATCCTGAATATCCAGGAATAGGAGGACAACAATTTAAAGTAGTTATTAATAAAGATTACTTTGCTCCTATAGAACTACCAGAACTACAAGTAGAAATTACTAAAGTTTACAAACAGACTTGGTGGAGAAAACTCCTATTTAGGTTAGGATTTAATGTATCTTTTTACGAAACTAAAATGGTTAAGAAAATGACTCATGTTCCCAAATGTAATTCTTGTGGAAAATTTATTAAATATTCTGACATATCAAGTGGACTATGTGCTTCATTGTTTATACCAGATTCAGATGTATCTTATGAAGAAGATTTAGTTCATTGTAAGACCTGTACAGAGAAGTATGGTAAACCAATTTCACTACAACAATTTATAGCATGAAAAACAACAAACACGATAAATTCCTTGAAGGAATAATATGGATTATATGGGTAATTGGATTATGTTCTTTTATTTACTTTGGATTAAAAGCAGTTGCATACCATTGGTAATAAAACTTAAAAATCATGGAAAACAATAGAGGCGTTTTATATGTTATATGTATTATGATGGGGATGGCAATAGCCTTACTTATCTGCAAACATGTTTCTTCTGGTATAGAAGAAAAATCTATTAAAGATTATATTCAACATCCTGAAAATTACGAACTCAGATATACTTATGTAAAAGGAGATTCTACACCTGTTGACTTAACAGTAATAAAGAAAGAAAAATGAACGAATATAACTACAACAAAGAAGAACCAGATCAGCATTGGGAAGGATTTAAGAAGATGCTATACTGGATTGCTACATTTATTATAGCAGGAACTATTCTTGCTTTAAAGTATTGTAAATGAAAATAGTTATAATGTGTGCAGGTAAGGGAGACAGATTTGGTCTTACTGAAAAACCAAAATGTTTCTCTAAAATTAACGGAGTTCCTAATATTGAAAGAACCATTTCTCTAATTAAAAATGGAGGAACGAACAGTAATGTAAAACCTCATTGTACTACTACTCAAAGAAATGCTAAATGGTTTGAGGACTTAGACTGTGGAGTAATCATAGGTTCTAACTCTTTAGAAACTCAAAGATTTAGTAATGCCTTTCCTTTAGAATCTCAAACTGTATTTCTGTATGGAGATGTAGTCTATAATGAGTATGACTTAGAAAGAATCTTATATGGTACAGAAAGAACTACTTTTTATGGTAGATATGAAGATAATCCTTTGACAGGGAAACCTTATGGAGAACTTCTTGGAATTAATGTAGTAGACTTTGAAAGATTTGAGACTGCTGTTAGAGATACTAATAAACTCTTAGCGACAGGTAAACTTAAAAGGGCTATTGGATGGGAAGTCTACAGAGTACATGAAGGATTAGACCCTACTTGGAATACACCAGTTAATGAAAACTTTGTTGAATTAAGTTATCTAACAGATGATTTTGACCAACGTAAAGAACTTAACAAAATTCGTAAACTTTATAAATCATTGAACAATGAGTAAATACAACGAACCAGAAGATGATGAAGATGAAAATGAGGATAAATCTTTAGAGAAAGATTCAGATTCAGATTCAGACTTTGATCCAAATGATCCTGCTTTAGACTATGATGAAGCAGATGATTTTCTTTAAACACTGATTACTAAAGACTAAAAATCTAATTATGCCACTATGTGATTGCTCACTTAAACATGCTAACGGAGGAGTTTGCAACTGTCTTGATAACAACTCCCTTTCTGATTGGGATGATGATGAATTGGATGAAGATTGGAAAGATGTAAAAATTGAAGAAGACGATGATCCTACCAAGATTACCAAATCTTGGGATGATATTGTACATTAAAATATTGATTATCTTTGTGACTCAACAAAGATAAATATGAAAATCCTTGGATTGATTAATGAACCTCTGAGTGGTTCAAAAGCGCACAGAATTTATTTTCCCCTTCAACAATTAAAGGCTAACTTCTCTACTAAACTTACAGAACAACTCTGTAAGGACTATGATATTATCTGGTTAAACAGATATATAGATGTTCAACCTTGGGCTATTGCTCTTTGGAAAGAAAAGTATGGATTTAAGTTAGTCTTTGATATGGATGATAGTTGGGAAGTACCTCAGACAAATCCTTCTTACCTCTCTCAAAAAGAAATTGAACCTTATAGTAAAGACCTATGTCTGTTAGCAGATTGGGTTACTGTAACTACTTCAGAACTTGAGAGCGAGGTAAGATTCTTTAATGAAAACGTAACTGTAATTCCTAATAGGATTCCTTATGGAGAAGGACAATTTCAGATCAAAAAAGAGACTAAAGAAGAATTTCTAAACAGAAAGACTAAAGTAGGAATAAGTGGTTCTATAAGTCACTTACATGATTGGAAAGACATTAAACCTTGGTTACATAAGTTAACTACTAATCCCTTATTTAAAGAAAGTTGTGAACTGGTGATAAGTGGAGTAGATATTTATAACAAGATGTTTGAGTCTTATAACGCCAAGTTAATTCCTTACAGACCTGTAACTGATTACATGCAAGTCTATAATGAGTTGGACATAATTCTTTGTCCTCTTAGAGATGATTCCTTTAATCAGAGAAAGAGTTCCATAAAGACCTTAGAATCAGCCTGTTCTAAAACAGTGTGTATATTAGATCACCTTTATAGAGATAAAAGTGACCTACTACCAAGTTCTAATCTCTTTGTAGACAAAGAAAGTGAATGGTATTCTCATGTAATTGACTTGATTCAGGATAAGGAGGCTTTATGGGACTTAAAAGAAAGGACAAGTAAAGAGATAATTTCTCAGTGTGATTGGATAAAAGATGCTTTAGAACCAAGAGTTGATATTATAATGCAAATCAAGGATAATCCGCCTTTGTTTCCTAAGCATCATATTTTCTCTATTCAGTATAAATCAGATCAGTCTTGTTTCTTTTGGCCTTACTTAAATAAGGTCAAGACTGTAGAAGAGAAAAGTTGGAGATTTGAATACAATGCTATGATTGATATCTTTGATAACAAATTAGGAGATGTAAAAGATGATGAATATGTAGGAGTATTAAGTTGGAAGTTTCCTATGAAGACAAGAATGTTTGATAAGAAACTCGAGAGGTTGGTGAAGGATAAGGATATTTATACATTTTGCAGACCTCTTCCTAATCCTTCTTACATGAATTATTCAGAAGCACATCATCCAGGACTTAGACATTTAGTAAAGACTCTTTGTGATAGACTTGGAATAATGTATAAGGATTCACCTAAAAACGTAATTTATTCAAACTTTGTAGTGGCTAAGAAACATATTTATAAAGATTACGTGGAAAACGTAGTCAAACCCTCATTAGAATTACTTGAGGGAGAACTTTGGGATTTAGCCAACAAAGACTCTGGATATAAAGCAGGTCTCCCTAAAGACCAATTAAAAATGTACACAGGGCTTGATTATTATCCTCTTTTAGTTTTTGTCATTGAGCGCATGTGGAGTCAATACTTAAACGATAAAAAATACACTGTAAAAAACTTAATATGAACAGAGTGCTCGCGGACATTGAGACCTACCAGAACTTCTTCATGTTAGGTCTCAAAGATTACTACACAGGAGAGACTTCTTATTTTGAGATTTCAGAGTGGAGAGATGATAGAAAAGAATTAGGAGACTGGTTAAAAAACTATAGAGGATTTGTAATAGGGTTCAATACTATTCATTATGATAATATGGTATTAGCCTTTATCAAAAGAAGTCTGTACAGTTGGAAAGACATACCTGTTAAACACATAAACTCTGAAATCAAGAGATTTTCAGATAAGGTTATAGACTCTGATATTTACTACGAAGAGATTAAACCTTATAGATACGAGTTTAACAAACAGTGGACTGATATAGATTTGTTCTTATACTGGTCTAAAATGCTCAGACTAAGTAAAAAAATAAGTCTCAAGGGATTGGGAATTCAACTTGGGTATCCTGTCGTCATGGAATTGCCTTATGAGCCTAACACCATTTTAACTAAAGAACAGTCAGAAGAAATCAAAACTTACAACTTAATCCATGATTTAGGTATTCTTAAATTACTCACAGATCAATTTACAGGAAAGGGTAAAGTTCCTCTTGGTAATTTAGGAACAGTTCAATTAAGACAGCATATCACAGAGTCTTATAAGATCAATGCTTGGTCTATGGACAGTCCTAAGATAGCATCCGAAATTCTCTTAAAGAGTTATTGTGAAATAACAGGAAATGATAAGAAAGACACAAGAAATCTAAGATTTCAAAGACCTACTATTTACTTTAAGGACTTGTTCGCAGACCTTGATTTTGACTTCCAAACACCTGTTTTTCAGAAAGTCTATAAGGAATGGGAAAATGCGGTAGACACCTTTAGTAAAGAGTTTGTAGTAGGTACAACACACCCTGTAAAAATTTCAGTAGGTGTAGGTGGAATTCATTCTATTAACAAGAATGAGATTTATGAGAGTAACGACGAGTACTTAATAGTTACCGATGACATAGGAGCAATGTACCCTACCAATATTGAAAACTGGAAAGCGTTTAGGTTTCCTGAAGTACTTGGCACTTATACAGGATTTAAACAAAAAAGAATTACAGAGACTAAACCAGGTCTTAAAAAGACTAAAAAAGGTTCTGATGAATGGAACTCTTTCTTTCAACAAGACCTCTTTTACAAACTGATTCTTAATGGTGTTTCAGGTCTATTAGATATGGAACATTCATGGCTTTACAATCCTCCAGGAATTATGAAAGTGAGGTGCGGAGGTCAACTTATCCTTTTATGGTTAATAGAACAATGTATCTTAAATGGAATAGAAGTTATCAGTGTAAATACTGATGGCTTAGAAGCAAGACTAAAGAAGACTGACTTAGACCTTTATTTAAGTCTTGTAAAGAAAACAGAACAGAAGTTCAATGTTACATTTGAAAGAGAGTTTTACAAAAAGATAATTTATTCAAATGTAAACTCTTATCTGGCTGTGATGGAAAATGGTTCTTTAAAAAAGAAAGGACAATTTGTAACTAACCCTGAGTTAGGTAGTTCTGTAGACTTTTTAGTAATTCCTAAATGTTTAGAGATTTACTTTACTCAAAGAATTAAACCTGAACAAGTCTTAGAAAACCCCAAAGAATATGGACTTCATATCTATGATTTTTGTGCTTCCTTTAAGGTAAGCAAAGACTATCAAGTTTTATGGAATAACTCTTACCAACAAAGATTAAATAGGTTCTATGTATCTAAAGGTGCTCCTTATCTCTATAAGTTAAAAAGTAGTAAGTCCAAACCTGATAATATGCTAAAAGGTTGGGGAGTACAACTATTTAATAATTTTGAAGAAAAGGAGTTTGAAGATTACAAAATAGATCACGCTTATTATTTATCAGAGATCAACAGTCAGATTTCAGAATTGCAAAGAAAAAATCAACTAAGACTATTCTAATGACACTAAAAGAACTTATTGAACAGTACTCCTATCGAAATGAAGGAGTATATACATTTATAGACATAGAAGAACTCTGTAAAGAGTATGCCAAGATATGTCTTGAGAAAGCAGCAGAGGAAGCAACTATAAGAATGGAATGTAATTTATCATTTGGTGAGCCTTCTGTTTATTATGTAAAAGAAACAGAACAAAATAATTATAATCTATCTATAGACAAAAGTTCTATTTTAAATATTGAATTACCATGAACACACAAGCAATCCAAAAGAAATTAGATGAGTATATGGAAACTGCTACACCTGAACAAGTAGTAAAAGAATTTGAAGATTTAGGAGTAGAGTTTGTTGAACTTCCAACAGTAGAGATTAGGAACAATAAAATCTATTTTTGGAATCTTCAAAGAAAAGGAAGTAGTAGTCCTGCTTTAGTTTTAGATAGAGCAGAAGCCTCTCTTTATTATATTGAACTTCATAACTTTCTATTAGATGAACTTAATACAACAGATACAACAAACTCCTAAGTGGAAAGAGTTTGAAGAGTGGTATGAAACTCAAAACTTTGATATTTATTTTACACCTGTTTATGACTATCCAGGATTCACAGAATTAGAAATCAGTTTTCAAAAAGGAGTATTCGAGAAGTTTATTGAGGGCAGGGGGTATAATATTGAAAAACAATTACACGATATTCCTCATGAAGAACGGGCGGAACTTTCTGAAAAAGAATTACTTAAAGTCAGATACAAAGAAGCATGGTTTATAAGAACAGTAGTTACAGTATCTAATATTTATACTCCTGTTTGCTTAAATCCTTTAGATAACTATCTAAACAAGGTTACTCCTTTTGATTCATTTGAAGAACTCCTTGTCTGGTATTTTAATAACTAAAACAATTTTTTACAATGATTATTCTTGCTAAACAAAAGAACGAAAACTCTAAACTCTGGATCAAAGAGTTTGATAATGGAGTAGAAGCAGCGCACTATCTGAAAGTGCATCCTACTGCAATTTACAAAGCAACAGGAAGATATGGAAATAAACCTTACAGAGTTAAGGGTTGGCATGTAGATCAAGATTAAGATGGGAGACATTATTTGCATAAATGACACATTTTCTCAAGAAGCCAGAGAAATATATGAAAAATATGGTGTAGTAACTCCTTACTTAGATGGGATTTACAGTTGTAGAGAATTAGTGATAAGTCGAAGAGGAAGAGGTTTTTTACTTAACGAAATTCGCAATCCTAAAATCCCTATTGGTGAAGGAGAATCTGGATTTATGGTTGAACCTAACTTCAATATAAATAGGTTCAAAAACATAGATGGTACAGAAATTAATGAAAATCAAATTCAAGAATTACTTATTAATCAAAAACAATTAATAGAAAGATGAAAGTAAAGCTTTTAAAAGACACGCCAGACCTTAAAGCAGGAGCTATATTTACAACTCTTAAATATAACGCTTGTACAAAAGACTTTCTTGATAGAATGGAAAATGTTTTTTCTACAGATGTTTATCATTTCTTAGATGACAAGTTTGTTCAAGAACCTCTTTCTATAAAAATAGAAGATTACATCTATTATTCTTTAGATAGGATTAAATCTCTTCCAGAATGGTTTGAAATTATTGAAGAATGAACTTTCAAGACCTATTTAAAGAACCTAAGGTTACAAGACAAGAGTTAAGTGAGGCTATCTCAAATGAAGATAGTCCTCACTTTCTTTTAAATTGTCCACCTCGCACGGGTAAAAGCATTTTCTTTGTTGACTTAATTAAAAATAAAGGTTGGGAAGGTAATATCTTAATCTTAACAGGGGCTACCTCTACTAATAATCAGTGGTTAGAAAATCTTGAGAAATACAATCCAGACCTATTAGAAAGAATAGACATTTTCTGTTATCAGTCCCTTCATAAGTTAGACAGAGACAAGTACAGTATTATAGGGCTTGACGAATTTGAACTTGCTTTATCAGATAAAAGGTTTTTACAGATACTTGAATTTAAACCTGAACACTGGATTGGAATGAGTGGTACTCTTAGCAGAGAAGATGTTATGGAGTTTAGAAATCTAACTAACAATGAGTTCTTTCATGCTAAAATAACTTTAGAACAAGGAGTTGATTGGGGGATACTACCAGAGCCTAAAGTGTTTGTTTGTAAGTTGAAATTCGATAACGAGAAAAGATATTTAGTTTATACTTCAGGTAAAAACAAGAAGTTAAAAAACGAAGTAGTATCTTTTCCGCAAAGATGGGAGAGTTTCAAGAACAAGAAGGTAAACACTCTGGTACAATGTACTGAAACAGAATACCACGAACTTATTTGTCAAGAGTTTAACAAGTGGAAGGGATACGAGGAAGAATTTAATCTACCTGTAGAAGAGAGGTCAGACACTATAAAGTTCTTACAGAGTAAAGGATTTTCTCAAACAGTTTGTAGAGACAAAAAGATGAGAATAGGATTAGAAAGAAAGAAATTCTTTGCGAATACAAAGAATAAATGGTTTAAAAGAATCTTCTCTGAACTTCCTAAGGATAGCAGATGTCTTATCTTCTGTAATGATATTGCTCAAGCAGACTTGTTAAATAGTGAATTTGCTGTACACTCTAAGAGTGAAAATGATCTATCTTTAGTGGATAGATTTAACTTTGGAGAAGTAAATATCATTGCATCAGTAGGTATGCTTGAACGTGGTGTGGATTTTCTTAATGTAGATTATTTAATCATTGTCCAGAGTTCAGGTTCACAGGTCTCCCAACTTCAAAAAACAGGTAGGTCTTATCTTAGTCTTGCACCCAAGATTATAGTAATGTACTATCCTAATACACAAGATGAAAAATATGTACAAGAGTTCTTAAAACAATTTAAACCAGAATGGATAATTCACAAAACACTTTAGAAGATAAAATCAACAGGATTCTTGAAGAAGAAGAAAGAAGACTGAAAAGAAAGAAGTACACAACAGATGCTTCTTTATGGATAGCAGGTATTGTATTTTTTATTTCAATCTTAATTGCAGATTATCTTAGGACATTAACAATGTAAACAATGAAAAAATACTCTAAAGAATGGGTCTTACAAGACACCATAAATTTTTATACTCTGGAAAATAGAGCCTTAAATAGTCTTGGTAAATGCGCATATCTCACAGAAGATGGAAAAAGATGTGCAATAGGAAGATACCTAAAAAAAGGTCAGAAAAAAATTTTGAAAGAGTATTATGATTCTGTGTTAGCACTTATGAATGATGATTTTTTTGAAAAATCTATCCCTAAGTGGATGTTTAAACTACCTAATAGTTTTCTTTATAGTATCCAAGTACTTCATGATAATAGAGTTAACTGGACAAATACAGGTCTTAGTGAAACGGGAATAAAAAAAGTAAAAGTAATTTGTGAAGAGTACCATATTGATTTTAAATCATTAACCATCAAGCAATGATTAACAAAGAATACCTAAGACTATTAAAAGAGAACAATCTTTCAACAAATCCCTTAGAACAATCTCAAGGGATTTTGTTTGGATTCTTAATTGAAAATATGGGAGAATACCCTGAACTTGAAAACTTACTGTTCAACTCCGGGATGTTTCCTTATGAAAAGTTTCAAGAATATCAGATTCAGTTATGTAGAACTAATAGTTCAGGAAATCTTGAACTTATAGTTCCTCTTACAGGATATGACGTACAAGATGAGTATTACGAACTGTGTACCCTTCTTTCAGGCTACTACGTTACCTCGAATGGTCATCAAAACTCGAGGTTGGAATATTCCATCTATGATGATTACAATGACAAGGAGGCTCTTAAAAAGGCCAAGGAAATACTTGGCGAACAATTTCATCTTGGAAGAGCAGCAATTGTCATAGCAAATTATTACGAGACTACTCAATTTGCAAAGAAGTTTGCAGGATATGTAGGAAGCAACAACTTTATACAGGACTTTAAGAATTACGCATGATACAACTAAATCTTACCGAAAAAATACAAATATGAATATTTATGACCAGATAGTTCAAAATCAAAAACAGTTCACTGAAGGAAAGATTAATTATATTCCTCATCCTCCTGAAATGGGTGATTTTACTAAATGGTTTCCAGGTAGGATGAGAGGAGATTATACAGCCATAACAGGAGGAACGTCAAGTATGAAAACTACTCTGGCTAAGTTTCTTGTGTTTAGGGCTGTAGGATGGGCGATAAAAGAAAACATAGATTATAAAGTGGCTTGGTTTGCTTTTGAAGAATCGCAGCAACAATTCTTTTATAGTCTATTATCTTTTCTTTTATACAGAGAAAAAGGATTGAGATATAACATTGAAAACTTTGAAGGTTTGGGGAAAACTGTAGAAGAAAAAGATTTACCTACTATTCAAGAGATAATGCCTCTTTTTGAAAAATACAAATCTTACTTTAGAGTTTACGATACCATTTATAATAGTTTTGGTATTTATAAAACAGTAAGGGACTTGGCTTCAAAAAGAGGCAAGTTTTTCTTAGGAGGAAAAGAAATTAATTACGAAGAAATCCATGATAAAGGTTGGGACAAATATATACCTGATAATCCAGAAGAATACATAGAAATAGTGCTCGATCACGTGGGTATTCTTACACCCCAAACAGGTGAAAAAGATTTAGCAGATGCCATTACCAATCTTTCTAAGAATATGAGACAGTATGTATCTAAACTTCTTAACTATTCAGTAGTTTGGGTGCAACAGCAGATGATGGAAATGGAAAATCTTGACCACATAAAAGAGAACCAGATATATCCTTCAATTCAGGGACTTGGAGATAATAAAAGGGTAGGTCGTGATATGCTAAATATTATTGGTATTTGTAATCCTAATAGATTTGGAATTAGAATAGCAAATACTGATTCAGGTTCTTTCAATATTGGAGAACTGAAAGATTACCAAAGAGTAATTAATATTTTAAAACGAAGATATGGGGTAGTTAATAAGAAAACCTGTTTGTATGCAGATGGGTGCTGTGGTTGGTTTGAACCTATTCCTTCAGCAGGTTCAGAAGGATATAAAAAACTAATAGAAAAGATTAAAAGTTACGGTTAAATAAGCAAAAATAACATGCTAATTACGTCAAAATTAGTAGTTAGAACTTTGGTAGTTCTAATAGGTTTAGGTATATTTGTGGAACAATAACAACTAAAATTACAAAAAATAAATGATTGAATTACCAACAACAATTCAAAAAACTGACATTCAAAGTCCAACCAAATTAGTCTTGATTAGTCACCAAGGAAGTGGTAAAACTACCGCAGTATCATTGCTTCCTAATTGTCTTATTATAGACTTGGAAAGTGGTTCAGACCATGTAAGTGCTTTTAAACTTAATCTTAAGAGAATTGCTTCAGAGCAAAATATTTCTCTTTTGACAGCACTTAAGCAGACAATTGATGCTATCAAGGAAGGAAATCAAAAGAGAGGAGGATACGTCTATGATTATATTGTGATAGACCCTATTACTACTTTTGAGAAACTTGCAGAAGAAAGAGCGCTCTTTAATTTAAAAAACTCTACTATTGGTAAAGGAATGCTTAAAGATGGTGCTGTTCTAAATAATGTAATAGCAGACTTACCAAGTGGAGGTGGGTACAAATGGCTCTATCAGGCATTTGAAGATATGTATGGGGCAATCCAAGGTCTTGCTAAAAACTGTATTATCTGGATTGGTCACTCTAAACAAAGTTCTCTTCTTATTAAAGGTCAGTCTATGGAAGCAAAAGATATGGCCCTTACAGGTAAACTTAAGGTAGATTTGCTTAGAGATATTGATTGCTGTGGATTTCTCTGGAGAGAAGGAAATCAACTTAAAATCTCTTTTAAACAGGACGAAAAGGATTTGACTACTAAGAGTAGAATTCCAAGGCTCGCAGATAAAGAATTTGTTCTTACAGAGAAACAAGAGAACGGAACCTTTACTAATAACTGGAAAGAAATTTTCCCTGATTGGATAAAATGACAATGGAGGACTTTGAATTAATGCAGTGGATGCTTAATAATTGGGATTCTCTAATGACCACAGAGCAGTATGAATGGTGGTATATGGAAGAACTTTCTAAATATGAGGTAGACAAAGAATGTTACCTTACAACTTGCACAATTTAATAATTTTACAATCAAACATTTTAACAATGACGACTGAACAAAAGAGTCAATTCAAATCCCTGTTCCTGGAAGCATGGAACAATGTAGAAGTTCCTTCTACAGAACTTCACACTTATCTTACTGCTAAGGCACATGAAGCAGGCATTATTGCACCTAATGTAGAACTCACAAAAGAAGCAGTAAGAGCATCTTACGCTACTATGAAAGATGGAGATTACACAAATTATCGTACAAGACCACGCAAAGCAAAAGATGTATTTATAGTGGACTTTGGTGGTTTTGATGAAGATATTGACCCTGGTGACGAACAAGAAGTAATTCAAGTAGGAACTGAAGAAACTCTGATTCCTCAAGACGAGGTAATTGGAGATGAAGATGAACTTGACAGTGAAGTAGTTAAAGAACCTGAAACTGAGACAGTTATGGAAGAAGTAACAGAAACAGTTAAATCAAACTTCAACTGGTAAATGAGAGTAGATAACACTACAGTACAACCACAAACACAATCACAAACAGATGTTCCAGATGTTCACAATGTGAACATTCTGGATGGTTCTGGTTCAATGTCAGGTTCAAAGTATAATAATGCTTGTGCAGGTATTCAATTAGATTTTGAAACTTGTAAGAATGAAGGATTCAAGAGTTTCACTTTTGTTGAGTTCAATGATGGTGGAGATATTACTACTCATCATTTTATGAGTGACTTTAATGTTGCTCTTAGGTTTAATGGTTCAAGAGGTGGAACTCCTCTTTATCAGACTATTGGAGAAACACTTGAAAGACTTCTTAATGAAGTTCCAAAAGAAGATAAGGTTCTTGTTAAAATCCTAACTGATGGCGAGGAAAATAGTTCTGAAGGTAAATATGCTAATCCTTCAGCATTGAAGGCATTGATTGCTACTTGTGAAGCCAGAGGTTTTACAATTACTTTTATTGGGACTGAAATTGACACAAAGTATATTGTTCGTCATCTGAACATTGACATCTCTAACACTCTTGTACACGATAATACAGGAGAAGGTGTGAAGATGTCTTTCCAAACTCAAGCATTTGCCACAACTCAATACAGAAAATCCCTTGAAGAAGGAGAAGATGTAAGTCGTGGATTCTATTCAAAAGTTCTTAACGATTAAAAACATAGTTTTCTTGTATGATACAGTAGTTTTCTTTATTTTTGTATCAAAAAGAATATGGAAAACTATTGTATATACAAGATAACTTCTCCTTCAGGTAAAGTCTACATAGGACAAAGCAAAAACGCTAAAAGAAGAATAAAGGATTACAAATATTGTAAGAAAGAACAGCGAATTTTATACAATTCTTTAAAGAAATATGGGTATAAAAATCACCTGTTTGAAATTATTATTCAAGGATTAAATCAAGAAGAAATTAATTCAAAAGAAATAGAATTAATTAAACAATACAAAGACTTGAGTATTAGTTTGAATATTGCAGATGGAGGTCATCTGGTTTCTAACTTACAAAAGAAAATAGTTTTGCAATATAGTTTAGATGAATCTTTCATACAAGAGTGGTCAAGTGTTTCTGAACTAAGTACTGTATTTGCGAATACAAGAACAATTTCTAATGCTGCCAAAACCAAATCCTATTATTCTATGGGGTTTCTCTGGATTTATAAAGAAGATTATGAAAAAGGGGAAAGACCTTATTGGAAATATAAAAGCAAGACCACCTTAAAACGAAAGGTTTATCAATATGACTTGGAGAGCAACTTAGTGGCAGGTTATAAATCGTTGGAAGAATGTGCAAGACAATTTAATGTAACTCCTCAAACAATTAAGGCGAATATTTTAAACTTGACTGAATCTACACAAGGATTTGTGTTTTCTTATGATACCACAGCACCGTTTATAAATAAAAGTAGAATTATAAATTCTAAACCAATAGTTATGATTGATAAAGAAGGAAATCAAACTATATATAACAGTGCGTCTGAATGTAGTAAGCAAACAAGTTTAACATATAAAATGATTCATGCTTGCCTGAAGGGATCAAAAAAATCTTACAAACAGTTTAAATTCAAATTTTTACACGAATGATTAACATTAACGAAATTAAAGTTTCTGACGTTTTTTCAGAATCTTCTTACTATGTAGTAAACAGCATTGGTAAGAATGATATCACATTCAAACACACTGGTACTGGTAAAGAAGTAACTCTGTCTAACAACTATGTTACAGATATTCTTTGCACAGCAGATCAGTATCAAAGTGAAGTATCTGTAGGCTTACTTGATAAAGTTTACACGGAGAAACAAGTTAAAGAATACAAAGGTGCAAATCCTCCTCAAGTAGGAGACTTGAAACAGAAAGGAATTAAAACTCTCTGGAGTGAAGTAGGAAGCAGAGTGTTCACTTGTTGCTTTGAGAAGAAAGGTAAGGAATTGAGCAAGACTGCTTATGAGAAGTTGGTAAAAACTCAAATTGAAAATGCTGTAGAAGCAATTGAAAGAGCAGCAGCAAGTAAGAAAGGAGTTGCTAATGTAGCAGCACAAGTTCTTGAAGAAGTAATTAAGAATCCTACTACTAACTACGAAAGGGGTGAGCAGAGGGTTCTACGCGGCTACAAGTTGCAGCACGAATCACAAGATGGTTTCTATCAAGTTGTAGACCTTGATATTACTTCTGGTGATAACAAGAGATTGGTAAACCTGAACACTCTACAGTGGCTTGTGGTAGGTGGGGTGAAGTACATTGTTGAGTAAATCTTTCTAATCATAATTCAATCAATAAACAAAAAAGTTTTTAAATGAAATTAACTGACGTTCCTGAAAGCAAAGGTACTTTCACACAGTTTGGACTTAACAAGTTTAAGTTCGAGTCTTTCACTATTGGTGATGGGCAATATGGTAAACAAATTACTTTTATCTTTACTCGTCCAGGTAAAGAAGAAGGTAAAGATTTTAGCCAAACATTCTGGTATCAACTGGTAAACAAACCTATTCCAGTTGATAAACTCTGGACTCTTACAGGCAAACTCCAAGAGTTTAAAGATGTTCTTGCAGTAGTTGATGAAAACTACGAAGAAACATTTGCGGATATGTGGGCTAATGCAGCAGAATTTGATGAGAGTGATACAGATTCTCTTGCTAAGTTTCAAGGAGATTTCCTTACTCAGATTCTTGAGAAAGTAGTAGGTAAAGAAGTAAATGTAATTCTTCACTGGAAGGGGGAATATCTCAATATTCCCTCCTATAAGGAGAATGATTACAAATTGCCTTTTGGTAAGAACCCCG
>OFRG01000138.1_pt1 | contig 31427 bp, 29 predicted proteins | sample 1543071 | NCBI WGS metagenome assembly OFRG01 (sample SAMN07774222, study PRJEB24372) | wastewater metagenome | isolation source: WWTP Verbania (Effluent) | place: Italy: Verbania | collected 2015-12
ATAAAAAGGTTTCTATTGTTGCTGGGTATACAAAAATACAAAATGGTTGGTTTTGGCGATTTGCTTGCTGGTGGCAATTTGTAGTTAAAAGAAAGATTTTAAATAGAAAAGGTCACCGGTTTGCTTGGGGCTCTAATTTCGCATTTCGTAAAGAAGACTACGAAGCAATTGGTGGACTAATTCCGTTTCTACAAATACACAAAGATCTACAAATTAACTATATTGCCGAAGATCTTTATATTTCACTCGCACTTCAAAAGCTCGGTAAGATATTTTATGCTCTAAAAGCAAATATTTACACCTTTATGCCACCAGAAAAAGCCTCTGTGAAAGCACAAAAATATATAGTTAAAAAACAACAAGAAGATAATAAAAAGCTATTTAGCTTTTTCAAAATCCAATGAACATGAGTTTATACAGAGATGATCCCCTGTTTTAGTTGCATCTGGGAAAAGATGCCCAAGGTGAGCGCCACAATTTTTACATATTGCTTCAACTCGACTCATACCAAGCGACGTGTCTTCTTTATATAAAATAGTGCCAGGGATTGCTTGATCAAATGCAGGCCAACCTCGTAGCCCTGTAGGACCTCCACTTGAATCTAATTTTGTATCTGAGTTAAATAACGACACCCCACAAACCTTACAATTGTAGGTGCCTTTTTCTGCGTGATCCCAATACTCATTTTTAAAAGGAGTCTCCGTCCCACCATGCTGGGTTACCTTCAGCTCTTCTGGTGTAAGTGTTTTTAGTTTCTCCTCTTTATTCATACAAAGAAGTATACACCTACTTTTTAAGTGCTCTTTTTTCTACACACTTCTCGCATGCACAACCTTTTGGCTTGATGTGTTCATCAAAGTATTCTTTGCCGTAATCGTAATTGAGTTCCTGTCCTACTTCGATGTTTTTAATAGCGGAGATGAATACTCGTCCGCCGATAGTATCAGCCTCACAGTTTGGTCGACATGAATGGTTCACATATCGAGCGACATTGGCACGAGCCGTGCCGTCGATATGTCGATTGGCTGAAGTTTGAAAAAGGTATCTCCCACCCCGACGATTGGCTTCGGCATTGGAGATAATCTCTCCTACATACTCGATAATGCAGTCACCTTTTTTGATCGGTACTTTGGCAAAGAGTCCGAGACCATTTACTCCACGCTTTGTGGCGAGGTCTTGTGGGTACTTATAGATAGGTACATTTTTAGGTGCCTTCTTTTTTTTAACAGTTGTTTTTTTCTTAGTCACAAATAGTTTCGTTAACAATAATTGAGAAATTATAGCACAGCCCTAGTTCTTCCATTTCGCATAAATTCCGGTCGTTAAAACACGATCGGAATTTTTTTGCTCTATACCAATATCGCCATAAGTAACAACGCCTTTCTTACTTTCTAACGACTGGCCGAGCATTTCACCAAATGTACGGGCGCTGTAGCCAGAAGCATAACCATTTAATACAACGAGCTTTGCCTTTGGACTTAGAAGCTTTGGCATAAGAGCAAGGAGTTCAGACAGAGACTCTTCTATCTTCCACACCTCCCCTTTTGGTCCTCGACCAAAAGCGGGCGGATCCATGAATATAACTTCGAACTGTTCTTCTCTTTGTATCAAGCGTTTTACATACTTAAGCGTATCTTCACACACAGTACGAATAGCACTATCTGGAAGGTGGGAGAGTTTCATATTTTCTTTTACTGTTGCAATAGTCGTCTTTGAGGCATCTATATGTGTGACCTCCATCCCTGCAAGAGCAGCGGCGATACTGGCGGCACCAGTGTAACCAAAGAGGTTAAGCATTCGTAGTCCTGGTGTTTTCTTGCCGAGAGCTAGTATTTCATCCCATTGGTGAGAGTGCTCTGGAAAGACTCCAACATGTTTAAATCCCTTGCACGAAAGTTCAATAACCATATCTTTGTAAGAAAGTGGCCATGTTTCTGGAATCCCTTTTTCAAGACGCCATCGCTCACCTGCCAGCCCTCCCGACTTTGTTCGCTCGGGGGCAGGCTGGCCTTTCTCTGCCCAAAGAAACTGCGCTTGTGTTTGCACCCAGTCTTTTGGATTCGCTTTCTGCCACAATACTTGTGGGTCTGGTCTATCTGTTATTACTCCAGCGAAACTTTCAAGCTTTCTTCCATCTCCGGAATCGAGTAGCTCGTAATCTTTCCATCCTTTTATTATTATATCGTTTCGTTCCATCTATTTATGATTATTATTGTTTTTGTAAAATTTGTTTTATAGCAGAATCAAGCGTTGGGTAAGAAAACACAAACCCTTTATCTGTGAGTCGCTTTGGTGCTACACGTTGGTTCTTTGTGATTTCATCAAAAAATTCACCGAACAACTTTCGCGCAATAAATCGAGGAATACTACCAACAACTCTCCGACGAAGCCCTCTACCGAGAGTCTTCATGAATGTACTGTGTAGCACTGATTCTGGGGCCGAAGCATTGAATACCCCTTGTACCGTGGTCGTTTCAAGCGCAAAAATATATGTATTCACAATATCTTCTTCATGGATCCACGACATCCAAAAATCCTGTTTTCTAAGTTTAAGTAAAAATCCAAATGGGGCTGTCTTTCGTAGTTGCGCCATCATGCCCCCTTGACCCAATACTGGCGCAGTACGCACACACACAACACGGACCCCTGATTCGGTAGCTTCTTTAGCAACAGATTCCCATTTTGAAACAACCTCTGAAAGAAACCCTTCTCCTTGGGAGGACTGTTCGTCTGCAATAGTGCTTCCGGTGTCGCCATAAAACCCGATAGCAGAAGCGCAGATAAAAGAAGAAGGTTTCGTTGTAGCAGATGCGATACTTTCAACAATATGTTTTGTACTTTGTATTCGAGACCGAAGAATTTCTTCTTTCACTTTTGGTGTCCATTTACCAAAAATACTCCTGCCAGCCAGGTTGATAATGGCATCTGTTTTCTCTGGGATACCATATGGGAGAGCCTGCTCTGTAATATCGCAATTTATAAAAAAGAGGTGTTCGTGAGTGAATGAGGGGGCGACAATATCAACAATGATCACTGTGTGCCCCATGCCAACTAGGCGTTTTGAGAGCTGACTCCCGATAAATCCACTCCCCCCAGTAATAACGATGGTCATACCTAATAGTCTAACACGGCCCTTCTGTCGGCCGAGCGTAAGACAACGATTCTTTGTACTCGTCACGAAATACTTGCCCCGCCCACGGCTGGGCTTGCAAACTAGATTGTAGGGGGTAGTATAGGCGCTATGGATCCCGTTAGAGACCGCGGTCGCGAAATGGGAAAATAACAATATGGTCAAAATATTATTAAAACACCTAACACATACAGCCATCGCGGTGACCGCGACCTGTCTCTAACGGGATGGAAGCACTCGAGAAAACATTTCTCTATATACTAAACGTCATTCTTTTCGTCATCTTGTCGATATTCTTTTTGCCGTCATTTTTCATCGTGACCTACCTCCAGCCTCTATGGGCCAAAATGCTGGGGGACCTCTTTAAACTTTAAACGATTTTTATAAAGCGGTTTTTTCCTATTTTATAGGTACCCTTTTCTGGAATTTTCTTTATATCATCAACAGAAACAACTTTTTCTTTTTCTAAAAGGGTCACAGCTCCTGATTCAACAAGTCTTCGTAGTTCTGAATTTGATTCAACTAAACTTTTTGAAGTTAAAATTTCCTGAAGGGTGCTTCCGTTCAACTGAACCGTTTCTATGTCTGTGGGTATTTCCTTTTTTTGAAATGTTTTTATAAATACTTCTTGAGCTTTGGATGCCAACTTTTCTCCGTGAACACTTTTGGTTATTTCAAATGCTAACCTCATTTTAGCGTCTCGTGGATTACCAGTAATGATGTTTTCTGATTCGTCTTTATTAAGGTCGGTGCAAAGTTCAAATCCAATACTTAGCATAGAGTCAGCCCAGCTCATAACCTTACCGTATATATCTTCCGGGGCATCTTCTAGTGTCACCATATTACCTTCGGTCTTCCCCATTTTTTTACCCTCAGAATCAACAAGTAGTTTCCCTGTTATAACAAACTTCTCTTTATTTTTCATTTGTTTTAAGAGGGTTCTACCGGTCATCATGTTGAAGAGCTGATCGTTTCCCCCAACTTCTCCGTCTATATCCATAGCCACACTGTCATAGCCCTGCATCAATGGATAAAAAAATTCGTGAAGATAGATCGGTTTTTCTTCTTGCCCTCGACGAACAAACATGTCTCTTTTAAGTATTTGGTCTACCGTCAAAAGAGATGCTATAGAGATTAAATCTGAGAAGCGGAGTTTTGATAGCCACTTATTGTTGTATTTTATTTTAGCAGCATTCCTCCCTGAAAAAGATATGAACTTACTAGCCTGCTTTTTATAGAGACTCATATTTGTTTTTATCTCTTTAGGAGAAAGAGGTTTTCTAACAGCCAACTTATCTGGGTCCCCTATACGAGCAGTGAAATCTCCAACCAAAAAAATGACTTGATGGCCAAGATCTTGAAACTGTCTTAGTTTTCTTAGGTGAATTGCATTACCAATATGCAATGTTGGCGCAGTAGGGTCAAAACCGGCGTATACCTTAAGTTTTTGACCAGAGAGGAGCTTAGACCGAAGGAAGTCAGCGCTTGGAAGTATTTGTTCTACCCCTTTTGTAAGAAGTGTGGCTATCTGTTCGTCTGTACTCATATATAGAGACATTCTAGCACTTTTTGGTTGGTTTTTTAACCTATTCTCTAGTACGATATATCTATGAAACATTTCTTCAACACGCTCTCAAAGAAAAAGATAGTGCTTATCCTTTGCGCTCTAGTTTTTGCCGTTTTAGGGGGGACGCTCCTTTGGGCCTCTCTCATCAAGCTCCCAGACCTATCAAACTTTGAGGCCCGCAAAATAGCTAACTCTTCTAAAATTGTGGACCGCACAGGCGAGATAGTTCTTTATGACATTCACCAAAACGTACGTCGAACAGAGATACCCCTATCTGAAATGGGGGAAAATATAAAACAAGCGAGTATCGCTATTGAAGACGAGCATTTTTATACACACAACGGTATTAGACCGACATCTATTTTGCGCGCCGTACTTGTAAATATAACAAAAGGAAGCCTTTCTCAAGGTGGATCGACTATTACCCAACAGATTATTAAAAATACCCTCCTCAATACAGACAAAACATTCACCCGAAAAATAAAAGAGTGGGTACTAGCTATAAAACTTGAAAGACAATTTACAAAAGATGAGATCCTGGCGATTTATCTAAATGACAACCCTTACGGTGGGACGATTTATGGTATAGAAGAAGCATCTCGTGCCTATCTCAATAAGCCTGCAAAAGAGTTAACTATCACTGAGGCGGCTTACTTAGCTGCTATTCCTAAGGCGCCGACATATTACTCCCCTTTTGGAAAAAACAAAGACAAACTAGAGTCTAGGAAAAACACAGTACTTAAAAAGATGAGCGACTTGGGATATATAACAGCAGACCAATATGATCAAGCAAAAAAAGAAGTGGTGGTATTTAACACTCAAGCACAAAACAGTATCAAGGCTCCCCATTTTGTCTTCTTTATACTCGACTATTTGCAACAGCGCTATGGTGAAGATGTGATGGAAAACGGTGGCTACACTATCACCACAACTATTGACTATGAACTTCAACAAAAAGCGGAAGAGCTTGTACTGAAAAATGCATTAGAAAATCAAAAAAATCTAAATGCTTCAAATAGTGGTCTTTTGGCAATAGACCCAAATACAGGGCAAATATTGGCAATGGTTGGCTCAAGAGATTATTTCGATAAGACCATTGATGGTGCATATAATATTGTTACAGCGAAGCGACAACCTGGATCTTCTTTTAAACCTTTTGTATATGCCGCCGGGTTTCAAAAAGGTTATACCCCGGAGACTATCCTGTTTGATGTAGACACTGAATTCTCAACGACTTGTGATACGAGTCCAAAAAGTTGTTACAACCCAAATGATTTTGATGGTTTATTTAGAGGACCACTTACTGTTAGAAGTGCTCTCGCCGAATCACGAAATGTCCCGGCGGTAAAAATGTTATATCTTGTGGGACTCGACGACGCTCTCGCAATGGCAAAAAATATAGGTATCACGGGACTTGGAAATAAATCACAATATGGACTCTCTCTTGTTTTGGGTGGAGGAGAAGTTTCGCTCTTAGATATGACTGGTGCATACAGCGTCTTTGCAACTGGTGGCATAAAAAACAGTCCGACAGGTATCATCTCTATTAAGGACCATTCTGGAACAATAGTAGAAGAATTTGAAATCAACCCTACACAAGTATTGGATAAAAATATTGCTCTCCAAATAAACGATGTCCTCTCTGACACCGTTGCCAGAGCACCCACCTTTGGTAGTAGTTTAAATATTACTAATACTGCATTTAAAACCGGAACCACAGACGACAATAAAGACGCTTGGGTTATGGGGTATAGCAACTCTGTAGTTGTGGGTGTATGGTCAGGGAATAACGATAATAAACCTATGAAAAAAGGTGGTTCTGCTGTTTCTGGTCCAGCCTGGAAGGCATTTATGCAGGAAGCGTTGAAAAAGTATCCAGCAACCCCCTTTGAAAAACCAACACCAGACCCTGATTATTATTCACTTAAACCAGTTCTCCGTGGGCAATGGATGGGAAATAAGAGTATTTGGATAGACAAAGTAACCGGAAAAAGAGCTACGGAAAACACGCCACTTGAAGCTCGTGAAGAGCGAGTGATCACTGATGTACAAGATATTCTTTATTGGGTTAATAAATCAGACCCTCGAGGACCAGCACCATCAAATCCAACAAATGATCCTCAATTTACCTTATGGAATAGGGGTGTTCAAACATGGTGGGAACTCAATAAATCTAAATACAACGTTGTTACAGAAGAGACCCTACCTACTGACTATGAAACAATACATAACGATCAGAACAAACCTATTATTCAAATAAGTGGACTACCTACAGAGATAAAAATAGTTGATAAACCAATAATAATTATTACAAACCAAAACCAATTTCCATTAACCTCTATTGATGTCTTTATTGAGAATAATTACATAACCACCCTCTCAAGCCCGTTTCGTTTTATTTTTTCACCAAAAGAGTATGGGTATACGCCTGGTGTATATACATTCCGAGTTTCTGCTACAAATAGTATCTATGCCACATCTCAAAAAGAACAGTCTTTTACTATTATTGAATAGAGATAATATTGTACTTCTGTAATTGATCTATTATTTTTTGTTTCTTTAATAAAACAACTGTTTTTATTGTTGGTGAAACAGAAAGGAGTACTGTTTTATTTTTTATATTTATTTGGTCTGGTGTGATAATAACACCTATAACAACACTTATTGTTTCAGAAATTTCTTTTTTATACTGTTCACCACCTTGAAGTTTTCTTGATAATTCTTCAAGAATAGAAGAAAAGAGTGTCATATTTATGGCTTATCTATTAGTAGGCATTAGGAGATAAAGGAATGATGTATCTTGTATACCTCGGACGAGAATGGGTTTGTTTGACTCTGTACAAGAAATAGAAATACTATCACTTGTAATAGATTGAAATACATCTAGGAAGTATTTCAGATTAAATGATACTTCTATTGATTCCCCTTCTATAACTGCATCTATAGAGGATACTGATGATCCTACGTCGGTATTTTTAGAATTAATAAGTACTTTCTTTTCTTTTGAATCAATAGAAAACAATACTTGAAAAAATTTATCAGCAAAAATAGTTGATAGTCTTAAAGTTGATAGTAGTTCTTGTTTTATAACAACTACTTTTGATTTCTCTTCTTTAGGTAGGATCATCCTATAGTCAGGAAACGAGCCATCAATAAGTCTAGTTGTGAAGTAAATACCACCACCAGAGAGTGAGAGTTGGTTTCTATTAAACGAAACTCTGACAGTATCCGAAAAACTATCCAATACTCTCAAGATATCACCTATATTTTTGTATGGGATAAGTATTTTTGATATTTCAGGAATATTTTTTACTTTTAGTTTTTTCTCAGCAAGCCTAAATGAATCAGTTGCAACAAATGTAAGTGTGTCTTGATCTGTATATAAAAAAATACTAGCTATTTCAGGTTTTATATCTGTTGTCGCAGAGCAAAAATAAACAGAACGAATTCCTTCTTGTAAAATACTACTTTTAATTTCAAAAGTTTCACCTTCAACAAGAGGAAGGGTTGGGAAATCTTCTTGTGGTAAACATTTTATAAGTGTTCTATTACCCTCGGTACTAACAATTAGGTTCTCATTTTCAAGACTTAATAAAACTTCTTTTTTACCAGGTAGATTATTTGAAACATTGGAAAATATATCACCCTTTATAAGAACAGTACCTTCTTGCTCTACTACAGCTGGTATCTCTATTTCAATACCAACAGCAAGATTCGTAGATCGTATTTTTATACTTCCACCTGTTGTAATAAGAAGTATTGCATGGAGTGTTGGGAGGGTAAGATTTTTACCAGTCATTTTTTCTGCCAACATAACTGCACTCTTTAATTTTTCGGTTGTACACTGTGCTTTCATAAATTTGGTATAAATAATTAACTAGTATAAAGAGGTGTGAATTGTGGATAAAAGTAGAAAGGCTTTTGTTTTACAATATAAAATAAGTTTTTTATATTGTGTATTACTTTTAATACTATAAATAAAAACTCTTTCTTTTTTATAAAATCACTACTGTTATTCATTATAATACACATATAATTCACACTTATTTAAACAATATTCTAATATCATCTAACTCTTTCATAAGAGAGGGGTTAGTTTTTAACTCCTGTTTTATTTTCTCATATGAGTGAATAACTGTTGTATGGTCTTTCCCACCCAACTTTAGACCAATAGATGGGTATGATTCATTAAAATCTTCCCTAAGGATAAACATGATAATTTGTCTCGCTTTCACTATTTCTTTTCGACGGGTTTTTTCATAGACAATATGGTCATCAAGATTATAATAATCTGAAATTTGTTTAACAATATGTTCAAATGAGATTATTTTCTTTGGTTTAACACTATTTCGAACCAAAAGCTTTATTTCACTGAGAGAAATAGGTTTTTGTTTCATTTCGGTGTGCATGGTGATAAGGTTCAGAACCCCTTCTATCTCTCGGATACTTCCAGTGATAGAAGAAGCAATAAAAGATAGAACTTCTGGCTCAAAAGCATAGAGCTGGGAAGATGTTTTCTCTTTTATAATAGCCATTCTACTCTCTAAATCAGGTTCTTGAACATCAATGGTCATCCCAGAATTAAAACGAGTTTTTAGACGATCCTCAAGCCCTATAATATGATTTGGGTGTTTATCAGAAGAGAAAATAATATTTTTTTGTTGCTCGTAGAGACTGTTGAACAAATGAAATAGTTCGCTTTGAGTACCGTCTTTTCCTGAAATAAACTGAATATCATCTATTATAAGTACATCAAATTTTCTATATTTTTCACGAAACACAACCCCTCTACTATTTTGTACAGAAGAAACATATTCATTCATAAATCGTTCGAGTGTAATATAAATAACCTTCTTATCAGGGTAAAGCTTTTTTATTTCATTTCCTATTGCTTGTATGAGGTGTGTTTTTCCGAGCCCACTTGCGCCATAAATAAAAAGAGGGTTGTATGAGCGTTCTGGTTTGTTTACCACTGCTTGAGCTGCGGCATGGGCGAGCTCATTGAATGAACCAACAACAAAGCGATCAAATGTATATCGAGGATTCAAATTATCGTCTCTATTGATATATAAATCATGCATTGGGAGCTCTGACTTTTTTTGTTCAAAGGAAATCTCCTGCTTTTGTTCTGTTGGAGTAAGTCGACTAATAGTGAATTCGACCCCTCGAATGTGGTCTGCGAGACTAACAAGGCTTTTTAAGATAAGTTTTTGGTATTTCGTTACCATCCATTCCTTTATGAAATCATTAGGGACACCAATAAATATAATACCGTCTTCTTCTTTTAAAACAGCGGTATTTTTAAACCAGGTATTAAAGTGGCCAGCAGATATCTCCTTTTTTACATCTTCAAGACAGGTATTCCAGAGGGTTGTTATATCTGTGTTCATTGGTAACTCAATAATACGACGCTAAGTCACTTACTAAAAACTGTTAATATCTTGTGGATAGTGTTGATTATAGCAGTAAAGGTAAGGCTTGATTAAACCAATCTTATTGTGTATAGTGTTGCTACTAATATGTCTCAAACATACCAACCAAAAAAGAGAAAAAGAGCCAAAACACATGGTTTTTTGGTCAGAAGTGCTACTCCAACAGGCCGAAAGGTTATTGCTTCACGACGACGAAAAGGTCGTTCTAAGGTAACTGTATAGTATGTTGCCGTCAACAAAACGGCTCTCTCGCTATATATTCACAGCGTTTTTAGCCTCTCCTGGTATAAAAACAGTGTTTAACCCCCTTGGAACCCTTAAATACAAAGAGGGTTCAGGCTTCAGGGCTTCTGTTGTTATTTCTTCTAAATATGAGAAAAGAGCAGTATCTCGAAATAAACTACGCAGACGCCTATATTCTCTTTTTGAGCAATATATAAAGGATTTTGGAGGCACTTCAGAATATATTCTTTATACTTCGAAACAGGCACCCAAGCTGGACTACACCCAAATAAAGGTACTTTTCAATGAACTTCTTAAAAAAACTACCAAATAATATAGCTATAGTATTAGTTTGGGTCTATCAAAAGACCCTCTCTCCTTCTCTTGGGGTACTACGCTTTTTACCATTTTATCCGAAACCAAGTTGTATCTTTTATCCGACTTGTTCCGAGTACAGCATAGAGTGCTATAAAAAATACGGTTTTATACAAGCAACTAGAAAGACTATTACTCGTATCGGCCGTTGTCATCCAGGAAATGAGCCTCGGGTAGATTTACCATAAGATGCTATAATCACTACCATGCAAACACTTTGGAATACCTTTCTATATGAACCGATCTATAACAGTCTTGTTTTTATTGCGCAGCATGTGGCTTTTAAAGATGTTGGGCTAGCTGTGGTTATTCTTACAATAGTAATCCGATTTCTACTCCTCCCTCTTAGTAAGAAAGGGATTGTTAGTCAGTATAAAATGCGGCTTCTCCAGCCAAAGCTCGATGCTATAAAAGCCCGAAAACTTCCAAAGGAAGAAGAAGCTAAGGAACAGTTTGCGCTCTATAAAACAGAAAAGATAAACCCATTTTCAGGGTGTTTATATCTCCTTATTCAACTCCCTATTCTCTTTGCTCTTTACTTTGCTTTTATGAAAGGTATTGACCAACCAGCACACCTATATAGTTCTCTTAGTACAGAAGGATTAAAAAACACATTCCTAGGACTTATCGATATTACAAAACCATTTTTACCGTTCGCTATTTTGGCCGGAGTAACACAAGCTATTCAAGCCTTTTTGGTGCCAAAGCCACCAGCCTCTACAGGCGAAGGATTCCAAGCGCAATTCGCAAAAAGTCTCGCAGTACAAACCAAGTACGTCCTCCCTCTTATTATTATATTTATTTCAGCCAAGCTCGCCGCCGCTGTCGCTCTCTACTGGATTATCACCAACATCTTCTCTATCGTTCAAGAATTATATTTCCGGAAAACATTGAAACTTACTATAAACTAAACTGCCACAAAAAGCCTGTTTTTTTGTCTATAAAGAAAAGAATATTTCGTACCTCATCTATTTGTAAGGCAGTCATATCAAAAGATTGTTCATCGTTTTTATAGATGACGTCAAAAGTATTGCTTGCTGTATAGATACGAAAGAGTTGGTCTGAAAATGATACTAGGCCAGCATACCAGGCGTCTGGATATGTCCTCTGTTCCACCGTGTTGCTCCCTGCACAAACAAGGTCTTCACTCTTAAGCCAGACACACTTTTCAGGGAGTATAGAAAGATTGGTACTTTTTACGGCACCTGTTTTAGTATTCAATATCTTTGTCATGAAGCCATTAGTAGTACTTTCAGAGTATAGGATATAGGTGCCACTTGGACTAACTGAGGTGGTGAGACCTCTTACATTCCCAACTACACGACGGAGACGCTTTTCTGTCTTATCTACTTTATATAAAAACCCCTCAACTGTTCCAGCTGCTTTTGTTTGCAGGAAAAAGGTATTTGTTTGTGGCCAGGAAAGTATCCACTCTTTGAGGGGGTGGCGAAGGATTTCATTTTTGTTTTTATCTAGACTACTACTAGTAGTAAGAACTCCTTGGGTTTGTTCTGTTGTAAGACGAGCCAACTCTTTACTGTCAGGAGAAGCGACCGCTCCAGTAATATTGTCGGGCAGGAAAACACCTTCTTTCTGTGTTCTTGTACCGTCTGGATTCTCAGGTGGTACTGGCACTGAGTATGATCCAATAGTGTGCCCATCATCTCGAAGAAATCTTAGGATTGCAGTGGTATTGTTATCTAGAAAAAATGCTTCATAAATAGCTGGGATAAAAATATTACTTACTTGTAGTGGAGCAAGGTCATTTTTTATTTCATATACAAAACCACTTTGTCGGGCTACGTATCGAATAAGGTAATCCGTGACAATTTGTGTTGTCGGCTTTCCTTTTGGGGTGGTCGCAGGAATAACAATAGTCTTTGTTTGAGAAAATGAGGTATAGCCAGCAACAGGACGAGCGGTCAGCTGTTTAAATGCTGAATTGTTTGATACAGGTATTTGATTGTCCGGGTTTGTGGTAGCGGGTATTTGATTGTCTGGTGTTTCGGAAGAAGATCCTCCTAAAGGAAAGAAACTTTTGAAACCCGTAGTCACTTCTCCTGTTGGTGAAGTTTTTGGACGAAATCCAAAATACCACACCACTCCCCCTACCACCCCGATAAGTATTAAAATAATGAGAATACGACGCATAGGTATATTGTACTATACCTATGGTAACTTTTGACTTAATAGATCCATTAAAGCCTTTTGCCCTCCAGGTGTTGGGTGTATACCATCAGAACTTATTAAAGATTGATTGTTTTTAGTAGCACTAAAGAAGTCAATATATATAATCCCGGGATATGTTGCTAGATATGCGTTGATTGCTTCTAACCTGGCATTCGCTTCTCTAATAGGAAGAGGGGTCGGTACGTATTGTGTTGGGGCTATAGACTTTGTTTGGTAAGGAGGAGAAATTACGATTACTTTATTTGTAATGTTTTTAGCACTTTTAATGATCTTATCAAGATTATTTGTTGTCCAGGCAACATCTCTAAGAGAAATAACATCGTTTGTTCCGCCTAAGATTGTTACCACTCCATATTTGGACCCTGCTGTCTCGATTGGTTTTATCTCTTTGTTTAGTAGATAATCTGTCATTTGTCCACCGACAGCCTTATTATCTAAAGACCAATCAGTATTTTGTTTTGCAAATCTTTCTACATAAGTTGAATTACGACCTATTGTAGGTGCGGTAATAGAATCTCCTATTGCGAGGATTGATTTGGTTGTGGTCGTTGTTCCTCCGCTTAAATTTATTCCTTGTAAGTTTTTATTTAGGACTGACATATTATAAAGAAAAAGTTTTGCCGCTACGTATCCATTGTCATACGCCGAAAAAATATTACCGTTTGGCTTTTTGTACTGCTCCCATATACCTTGAGATTTTTGGTGGATACCGTTTCCCAACTGAAATAATCCTGCGTATCCGTACTTATTTACCACAGTTAATCCTGATGTATTACAGCCCGATTCTATTTGGCACATGGTTTGTAGTGTAAGTAAGTCCACACCTGTTTCTTGGGCTACTTTTTGTAACTCACTAGTTATTGAAGATGGGATAGATGATTTCGAAGATCTCTTCACCGCTTCTACTTTTATTGCCCAGTATTTAAGAAAGTTTGCTGGCGTTAATGTAGAAGCACCTATTGTTCGTTGCGCATCCGATCTATTGAAGTTCCCGCTCATATTTCTATCTATAGGAGCACCTTTAGCAAAAGGATTATTAGAGGGGACAGAAGATAGCCCTTTACTAGCTGACCAAAGGATTGCTGACGCCCCAGCAACTCCTTGTTGGTGTGAAATATATCCTAAAAAAGTCGGGTCTTTTAGATTTGCTGCGATACCTGAAATATTAAAAGAATCAAGTCGACCTATAAACGCAGGGTCATCTGCGCGATTAAAAACCTCCACATCAAACTCTGCTACCCCAATATTGATGTTATTGCTCACCAATCTAGGGCTCACGGTGTTTAATATCAAGTAAGATGACAAGGCTACTACTAGTCCTATCATGGCTTCAACAAATTGTCCTTTGAGCTTTATCTTCACATACGGTATATCGCTTATCATGTAGCCATAGCCACTAATGATAATGCGTACCACCAATACCACCGCAGCTGCTCCAATAGCTAAACTTAAAAGGAAGTTCAAAAAGGCATTGATGTCACAGATCTCTCCTGGGTTGGTGACCTGTTTTTCTTTACAAAGCTCTGGATCGAGCAGCATCGTCATGCCAGGGATAGGTGCGAGTAGTCGATAACTGTTTTTGTTGATAAAATTATCCCGCTCTTTACCGGTTTTTGGGATAAGCCCTTTTTCTGTGTTAAATGAATATGTTTTTTCTAGTTGTACCCCCGAGGTGCTCTTGAATAGGAGTCCAATGTCATAGAAGGTTCCTGGGTCTAGGATGGTGACACCTTTCATCTGAAATGAGTATTCACCACTTACATCTATTTTGTTTATAGGACTCAATGGAAGAATAAGTTCTTTGGTACCCGATTTATAAATGTTTGCCTCTATGCTTATGATAGAAAGAGGAATAAGATCAGTTTCCCCGTGTCTGCTAGCTATTACAGAGCCAGTGAATGTTTGGGTGCCTGTATCAAAGGTGGTTTCAGTGACAAATATTTCTCCTTTATCAAGACCAAATAGCACTGGGTTTTTTTCATACGGCGCCACAAAGCTATAGGTGCCATTAGATTCTTTAGCAACTAAGACGGCATAGTATCTACCACTTTTATCTTTGGGTACTGATGCTTTTCCACCTACATACCATATTTTATTCCCTGTTAATCCTGTAAACTTTCCAAGTAGTATAGAGATTGATTCAGAGACCCATTTATTGGTATCGCTATACCATCGAGGAGAATCAGTTTTTGATAGTACAAGCACCATCTCTCTCTGGTCCGTAGGGGATCCAAAAGCTGTCACATCATATCCCCCGTCTTTGTCTTGAGTATCAAAAGCTAACCCATACTTAGGGGTTGAGAATTTAAAAAATACCCCGCTTCCTATTTCACCAACAAAAAGGTAGTAGTCTTTGTTTATTTCCAACCCTTGTACAACGAAAGAGGTTGTTCTTGGTGGTGCCGTATTAAAAGCTATCTCTTTTGAGAAAACCTCATTGGATCGACTATCTCTGTTTTTTGTCTTCCAGACAGATATCTCAAAACGTTGATCTGCGCTGAGTTTGCTAGTTACTGTAACAGTCGCAGACGTGGCTGTTGTAACCACTTTATAAGTTAGCTCACTCCCACCTGTTTCTTTGAAATTAAATTCCTCAGCGAAAGCTGTTTGTGTAAAAATAGGTGATATCAAGCCTAGTATGATGGAGAAAGAAAAAAAGGTAATGAGGCTTATGAGTCTTTTCATTATGTTTATTTTATCACACTAAAAATGCAATATAAATGAGCGTTTTATAAACTGTAAGCGTTCTTTGAGTGAGGTGATGTTTATACCTAGAGTACTATCTCCCGCATCATCTGGTTTTGTTATAGAAAGTTCTTGGATGTGGGAGGTACCGATAAAAGATTGGTCGTCTAGATTGAATCCGACAGATAGACTATTCTCTAAGCTATTGGTGACACTAAAGTTATATGGCTCGGCACGGAGAGTTACGCCTGGAGTGGTGATATACACGTCTTTACTAGAGCCTTTTGCATAGTCTATAAAACCGTTACTCTTTTGATATAGAAGTACATCGGGATTGCGTAGTGGGACAACAATAGATCCAGAACCATTAAAGCCACCACTTCGAGCGATGACTCCGAAGCTCTCGTTTCCGCCGAGTACGTCAGTCTTGATCGTCACACTGTTTTTGTTGGTACCAGACTGGGCAGGAACTGCACTATTGTTATAGTTCCATGAATATGAGAGGGTTTTTGGTGCAGTAGCACTCCCTACGGCAACCGCACGAAGCCTTCCTCCGACCGGAGCCAAAGCTTTTCCTTTGTAAAATGGCGGGGTGTATGAGTCGATAGCTTCCCAGATTACATCCACACTAGCGGAGCGAATGATCAGGCTTGATTGGGCACTCCCAGCACTTCCTGAGGCTGTCACAGAAAGTGTTGCGACAGCACTACTACTTGGCGCGGTGAAACTGATTGAGTTTTTCCCTGTGCCTACACTGAGTGTTGTGCCGTTGTATACCCAAGTAATGGTCGCACTATTTAGGTCCATGCTGTAGCTGGTAGCGGTAGCAGTCACCCGCTCCCCAGGCTTTGGCTCAGCAGGGTACAAAGTGATATCAATATCTTGTGGCAGAGCTTGAGCTAGCGTAAAGAGGCTAGAAAAAAAAGAGATTATAAAGAAGAATAAAGACGCTATTATTAGTCGCATATACTATATAAGTATAGCAGATCGAGTGCTACATTTTCCCTTGTTGCTCTTGAAATTCTTGCTTGGCACGTTTTATAGATAGCACTTGGGACGGATCACTGGTGATGATTTGGTCTTCTGTATAGGATGCGATGATTTTTATAGCTACATGTTTCAATCCAGCAAAGAAAATACCTTCCCCGACACCACTTTCAAGGAGTAGATATTTTTCTTCATCGGTTAGGTTAAAGGTCTTTTGAAGGACATCCATAGTACTTGGAGACTGTTTAAGTAGGAGCTGGATAGATGAGTTGGTGATAATAGGAACACCATACGGACTTTTCATAAAATCCCCTACGTCTTGTGTGATAGTGCAAAGACCGAGGAAGTATTTTCGTCCACGCTTGGCAATAGAGTATAAGAACGAAGCAGTATCATCACTCTTCATCATCCACCAAGCCTCGTCTACCACAAGGAGACGCTTTTTGAGTTCTTTACGAACCGCATTCCAGATAAAGTGTGTCACGATATACATAGCAGCTGGCTTCAAGTCATCCTCCATATCTCGCACAGAAAAGACTACAAATTTTTTATTAATATCAACATTGGTTGGCTGGTTAATAAAACTCGCCCAAGATCCTTTGGTATATTTTGCGAGTCGTTGGAGCACAGACTCACTCCCCTCCATACCACCAAGTACCATTTCGAAGTCCGAAAGAAGGGGTGGCTCTATTGCTGTAAAGTCAGAGTCGGCACTGATATCTTTGAGCGCGTATGTTTCAGTGATAGCGCGATCAATAATAGAATCTTCTTCTGGAGTAAGTCCGCCAAGCATGATGCGGAACAATCCTACAAGGTTGATAATGTTGCTACGCAAGACATCAGCTGGCGCCTCGTCCTCACGAGGTTTTGGTAGGTCAAAGGGGTTGATGTGGTGATCAGAAGAAAGTGAGATGTTGAAGTATCGTCCACCTATTGCTTCAGCTAAGTACTCATATTCACGCTCCGGGTCAATGACGATGACATCAGTATCAAACATAAGTGTACGAATAATTTCGAGTTTCGTAGCATAAGATTTACCGGCGCCACTCTTAGCAAAAATAATAGAGTTGTAGTTTTCAAGACTAAATCGGTCAAAAATAACAAGAGAGGAGTTGTGACGATTTACCCCGTATAAGATCCCTGTTTCTGAGGTCAGGTCAAATGAAACGAACGGAAAGAGACTAGAGAGTGGTTCCGAGTTGAGTTTTTGGGTGACATTGAGTTGGTCTTTACCAAGAGGTGCAACTGTTTTGAACCCGTCCTCTTGCTGAAAGAGTGTTGGCTTTATATAGACAAGTTTTGACTCAAGGATAGATCGGATCTCGCTCTCAGTACGGAATAGGTCGGTGTCGCTTTCAGCATAAATACTGATATACAAGCCGACCGTGAACATTTTCTCTTGTGCTTGAGTCAAGTTGTCACGAAGCTCTTCAAGATCTTGGTAAGCAGTATCAAGCATAGGGTCACGCACGAGCCCTTTTTGTTGGCGAACCATTATCTGACTTTCTACTTCGGCGATTTTCTTTTGAAACTGTTTTAGAAGTTGTGATGTTTCGATGGGTTGGATATAAATAGCAACATCAAAAACTTTGTCGAGGTTGATGATAGGGGTGAACCAGTTGTCATTTAGGTATCTTGGGTAAGATATTACAAAAAAAGTACGAACAGTCTTGTCCCCTATTTTTAAAGACTTTGAGGTAATCTCAATAGCAGATGGGGCAATATTGTCAGCCAGCTCCATAGTTGCCCATGAATAGGCCTCTTCTGGAAGAACAGGGAGAGATTTTTTAGATTGCTTTTCTTTAGGTGCGCCAAAGAGTGCCATAGCTATTCATTAGTATACTACAGGCAGTTCATAAAGTTGAAAGTTATAAAGTTAAAAGTAGGATACGGAGAGCCTAAATTGATTCTTTATAAACTTTATAACTTTTAATTCTCAGCCGCATGGCTGGTGGTTTCTCCTGGGTTAAATGTTTTATATAGGAGCTCAATCACCTCTTGTGTACCAAGTTGGGCGACACGGAGTCCAAGTCGAGACAAGCCTTGTTCCACCACGCTCACTCGTTGCTCAAGTTGGGTTCGCTCTTCTTCAAAGTTTGCGGTCAGGTCAGCGTTAGTTTGTTTTTTACCAAAAAACGAAAAGAGTTTGTTGATTCCCCCGCTTTGGTTAAGTACCGGTGGTGTATAAGGAATAACAACGAAGAAGGATTTTCGCATGACATTTACTTGCTCGGTAAAGGTGCGGATGAACTCTATATACTCTTGTGTTTGCACTCGAAGTAGAGGTTCTGTCTGTACCTTTAGTCGGTTTTCAAGAGAGACAATGTATGGACGAACATCATACCGGCGAGACTGGATGACTATTTGTACCGGGAAATCAAGCGTATTTAAGAAACTCTGAAATTGAGAGAGGGTCGCTCGTTGCTCGTCATAAGACTTTAAAGAAAGGTTGATAGAAGATACGAGTACAACGGTTGCTAGTGTGTCATCTTTCATGACAACAATACCGTCACGAACTTCTTTGACGGGGACAAATTGTTGGGTAGGACTACTTGATGGTGCCATGGCGTATAATAAGTATAGCAGGAGGAGAGAGAAAGTAGATAGTAGAGATTAGTAAGTAGAGCGCTAAAATATAGAAAATAGGCTTTAAAAAATTATGTTTTCATCTTCTATTCTTCTATCACCTTAGCCTCTATCTTCTTACCTTCGATAGACTGTGTAACATCTTTAATACTTCAATGAGTAGACAATTGGTTTCCCGATATTGAGCTTCTGTAATAAAAAGCAGTTTTCTAGCAATTTCAAGCTGTGTCTCTAGTTCTGATGCTGAACCAAACGATATTGTAAGAAAATGCCTCTTATCTTTTTCTGTTCCTCTCCTGGAACCCTCCGCAATATTTGAAACTATAGATATAGAAGACCTTTTCATCTGGGAAGATAACCCATAAAGTTCTTCTGGTGGGAATAGTTTACAGAGGGTATATATTTTCAGCACCAAATCCATACCTTTTTGCCAAACGATAAGATTTTTATAGTCGTACAGCATTGTCATCTTTTCTATCTATCTACTTTTCTATTTACTACAATCTACCCTTCTACTTCTTTGGATCTATAACATCTAAGCTCCACGAAAGAGTCTTGAGTTTGCTCTCCGATAGTGTAGCACGGAGCGGTGTTCGCTCCTCGTGGGATTGTGGGCGCGCTTTCGGTTCTTGTTTTTTCCAGAGGTAGAGACGTGATTTCGAATAGTACCGTATGAATGATTCGAGTGCATGGGCAAAGGGTTTCTCATTGATCTTTATAAATGTCAGGGCAAGCGCTAATCCAGCCACTATCGGAGTTATAAATAACGCTAAAAACCCCGGTAATAACTTTAGAGAGATATATGATAGCCCTGCTCCTCCGGCCAAATACGCGAACTGTTTAAAAGATAGATTGCCAACAACCTTATCTTCGATGTCAATAAATTGTGGAACCTTAAACTGCATAGCCATAGTATACTATGGCAAGCGCTAAAATATATGAAGAAATTAAATACACAAAAACAAATAGTACTCTTTGAAGAAAAAGAAGTGCGTCGTACCTGGCACGATGAACAGTGGTATTTCTCAGTAGTAGATGTGGTTCAAGCACTCACTGACTCAAGTGATGTGAAGCAGTATATTAAGAAGATGCGTACACGAGACGAAGAACTTTCCGTCAACTGGGGTACAATTTGTACCCCCCTTCAAGTGACCTCCAGGGATGGTAAGCAGCGTGAAGAGAATATGGCCCAATTGCAAGGTATTTTCCGTATTATCCAGTCCATTCCCTCTTCCAAAGCCGAACCATTTAAACAGTGGCTGGCACGTGTCGGGCAAGAACGTATCGAAGAAATCCAAGATCCAGAGCGTGCCATAGTGCGCGCTAAAAAGATTTATGAGGGCAAGGGTTACAACGATGACTGGATCGCCAAACGTATGCGCGGTATCAATGTCAGAAATACACTCACTGACGAATGGAAAGGCCGTGGCGCCAAAGAAGGCCTAGACTTCGCTATACTTACCAATGAAATATACAAAGGCGCCTTTGAAATGACCGCTAAACAAATCAAGGAATTTAAATCCCTCAACAACCCAGACAATCCGCGAGATCATATGAGCGAACTTGAGCTGATACTTACCATGCTTGGCGAAGCGACAACTACAGAGATTACTAGTACAAGAAACTCAAAAGGATTGCCAGAACTTTCTCGAGATGCCAAAGAGAGTGGTACTATCGCAGGAAATACGAGAAAAGAAATTGAACAAAAAACCAATAAGAAAGTAGTAGGTAAGCAAAATTTCTTAAAGAATAACCAAAGTAAACGCATCTTTAAAAAGAAGTAGTTAATTCTATTTAGTTTTTTACTGTTTCTACCTACTACTTTCTATCATCTACCTTCTCATTTCCCTACTCTTCAGGGATTTCTTTATAAGGGTCAGGCGCTATCGGTTTTGGATTAGAAGATGCATTGTTTGTTGGAGTTTCTGATATTTTTTCAACAGAGTAATCTCTTTTGGTCGGAGCGATAGTACTGGCTTGTGAGAGGCGTTCTTTGATACTAGTTAGAGCCTGAGACGGAGTTACTGAAAGATTTGTATTTTCTATACCATGCACCTCAAGAGGTGGCTCCATTTCTTCATGGGCTTCTAGTATTAAAGATAGTTCCTCAATAATTTTCTCCCGAAGCAGTTGTTTAATTTTTGTCTTGCTATCTTCATTTGTTGTAAGAGTATCAATATGTAGGACTAATTCATCAAGGCTCGTAACCCCAAGAAGAAAGAACGTTATGTCGTTTACAATTAACCTTTTTTCATTTTCATCAATGATTAAGTTAGAGATTTCTGCAGAAACGATATCTAAAGGACCACCAAAAATAAAGTCACTGGCCTCATCAGGAAGATCTTCACCCATGTCTTCTATTTTTTTTAATAATTCATCATCCATATGTTATTTTTTATCCTCACCCTTTAGTTTATCTCGCCTTGTTTTGATGTAATTGTTGAGGTCCCGCCACTTGTCTTGGTGCTTTTCGGCTATCTTCACTTCTTTTAGTTTCTCTCTAAAGGCATCTTTTGCTGCTTGGTCAGTTGGATTTTGTATCCATGTATCTTTCGCTGACTTCAGTTTTCCTCGTAAGTCTTTTAGGTCGAATTTATTAGATTCACGAGCTTTTATCAAATCTTCATACTCTTCATACTCCTCTTTAGCCTTTTTCTTCTCATCATCAGTCCCTCTATTCATTGCTTCCTTCTTGTCTTTTACATCAGCATCGATTCTTGCTTTTTCAGCATCAGTGAGAATGTCATACATACCCTTACCTTTATTTGGGCCAGTTTGTATTGTTCCGAACTTAACAATATCTTGTCGCTCTGAGTCACTAAGGTTTGCACTAAAAGAAGGACTAGTTTGGAATAGATCAAGAGCGATAAGATCTTGAAACCCTTTCTTAAGTGTTGCTTCAATTTCTGCAAGTTCTTTTTCTACCTTACTACTCTCTTCTATCTTTTTTGCAGCCTTTTTATCAGCTGTTTTTCTCGTGTTTGCTCCAAGCGCTGCTCCAATAGTTGTTCCTAAAACAGCTCCTAAAACTGGAACTTTTCCTAGTATTCCATCCAAGCCAGGTTTTTTAAGATTGTCCGCAAATTGCTTGCGTCTATCTTTGTTCATTTCTGCTGCAGATCGCATTTCTTTAGCTGGGGGTATTTTTGCTATCTCTGCTTGCACTGCTGGGCTTTTTGTAGTCGCAGCTTTTTCAGTATCGTATTTTACCTTATTGTTTTTCTTCCAATCAGCAACATTGGTTTTTCCGTGTGTTGCAATCATTGCTTTTTCTATAAGAGACTCAATTCGATCAGCGCGTTTGTCTTGCTGTTTCTGGTTGTACCCCTTGATTTGGTCATCAGACATTTTTTCTTCGAGAAGTTTTTGCTTCTTTTCTTGATCATCCTGTCTTCGTTTTACATCAGCATCAAACCCTCCTTTACGTTGGTCTGTTCCAAGACCAAGACCTATACCAGAAAGTAAATTGAGACCTTTTGCATCTGCATTTGTCCCCATTTCCTTTAGAACAGTTCTTCCAGCTATTGTTTTACGGACATCGAACGACATCCCGCTAGTTGCATCAAGACCGGCTTGTATTTTTCTGGCAAGACCACTAGTTGGTGCTTGGTTTCTTATCCAAGTACCAACTCTACTACTGTTTAACCTACTTGCTGCACCGCCAATTACTCTACTTCCAGCCATTGCTAGTCCACCACTTACAATACCTAGACCCGCACCCGCTGTGGTGGTAAACAGCTTCTGTGCCATTTTTCCAAAATCTCCTGCAAACCCTTCTGCTATTTTTACTCCGCGAGTTACAAGTCCATAAATGATAAGCATCGGGATCACGACATACATCACAGAACCGAAGAATCCTTGGCCATTTTGTTCAAGCCCTACTTTGGTGAAGAACTCTACATTTAGAAAGGCATTGATGATATATAAAAAGAAGACAAAAATAGGAGCAAGTAGTGCATATTGCCACAGGTCTTTCCACCAGGCACCATAGTTGAGCGCAGGAAGCTTACTCACCAGCGGTACTCCTCCACGAGAAAGGAATGCAAACGGAGAAAAGATCATGGCGACATAGAGCCCAACGACTCGCCCCACAAACATAAAGGCAGTCTTCCAGAACATCATGGCGACAGAGAAAGTGATAGCTATAGCCACAAGGGTTACAAGTGCAAAGTATCCTGCATATTCCCGGGAAAAGCGTTGAAATTTTGCCCCAGTTGTTCCATCTGATGATTGAGAATTAAAGTCGGCTGACCCACCAGAATCAAGGCTTTCATTTTTTACCCCTGAATCTTCGCTTTGAAGGACAGACCCCTCAAATATTTTTTGTGGATTAAATGAAGAAACAATGGCTTCTGAGATAGGTTTGTATCCAGTACTACTACTTTCTACTTTTTGTTCTTCCCCATCTATCTTTACCACCATCTGGTTATAAAAAATACGCGCAGTGATGTTCGACATATCTATCACGATACGTGTGGCAAACAGACTGAAGTTGATGATCAGAGCATTGATGATCAGGGTAGGGATAACCTTTTTGTATGAAACACTGGAAGTATTAAAGACCGCCATCAGTCCGCTGTAAATCATGATGATGATGAAAAAGATATTAGAAATATCACGCACCAACTGCCAACCAGTTTGTACAAAATCATGGCGATAGGACTCGTCGCTTAGTGAATATCCCAAGAAGAAGTCAAAGAGTTGTCCCATTAGCTGAGCAAAGAAGGCAACAGGTCGAAATACTCCATGATATAAAATCTGTGCGACACAACCCATAACGCTACCGTCTGTAAGTGGGTCAATAGAACAAAGAGGAAGAACACTCCCTAGATATGTAGAGCTTGTGATTCCGCTATCTAATTGTTGCACTGATTCTACTTGAGCATCAGTAGCGTCTACAGGAAGCGTAAATGGAAATGATGTTCCTATCTTATAGGCCGCATCTCCACCACATTTCTCTGTGGCATACGTTTCAGATATTGTTTGTGAGCCATTTATGTCTGTGTATTTTCCATCTGTAGTAAAATATTCGATACGTCCAACTTCTCGAGGGGCATATCGCCCATCAACAGTAGCGCTACCTTGTTTCTTTCCTCCGCAGTACCAAAAATCAGCAACCATGTTGGTGCCATATGGAATAATGTCTGCACCAGTGTAAATGGGTGATTGCACTAAGGCAACTTGTTGTTTTACGAATTCTTTTCCACTTGGACCATCTTTATAAAAAGCAATTCCTAGTTGGTCGTTTCCGCCCCCCCCTGCTCTAGGAATAATAATCGAGCTCATCTTTGGGGTAACCTTAAGAATATCAGCAGCCGGTCTACTGTAATCTGTTTTAACGTATGGGATATCAATAAATAGATATTTTGGGGTTGTCGATGTTGTCGGCGTGTATGTTAGTCGAACAAAGAAAGATGACGCGCGGGCATCAGCGATACGACTGTAATAATATCTTGTTTCTTTATCCTCGTTTTTTTCCTCAGCCCAAAGACCAACTTGCATAGTAAGAGCGGTAATACCTGTAAACCCTGTGGCACCTTGTGGAGTAAAGAGATCAGTTTTTCCATATAATACTCCACTGGCAGCTCCGTTTTTTATATCAGTTGGAGATGGTTGTGGGCTTGAGCACTTACCGTTTGCAGTTACTTTTTCAAATAAACAAATAAATTGATCGTATCCTACTGTTAACGACTGTGCTTTTACTATGGTTGGCAACAAAAAAAGAGCAAACAAAAGTACTGGCAAAAATACTTTTGTTGCCCGTATCATGTTCTTTTTTGTAGTTCGGAGAAACAGTCTCACTATAGCTTAGTATATCATTAGTAGAAGTGTTATTACCAAATACTAATTCGGAAAAACTGTTCTATTTCTTTGAATTTAACTACAGGGTGAAGCATGTCTATTACTCCATCAGCATCAGGGCCATCAACAAAGTAGGCACTAGCAAATGCATCTACGTATAGTGGGGTCGCAACACGTCGGTTGATAGAGTTTGGAAGAAGGGGTGACTTGTTCTCACAGTACGAGATCAGCTCAGCGTATTTCTGATTGAGGAGTTTGTAGCTACCGTAGTTTGCAAGTTCTGCTTGGACATCCGCATCAGTTCGTAGAGCTGGCGCCAAAGCATAAAACCGTGCTTCCAGGGCTTGTAACCGAGCTATTTCTTCCGGAGTGAATTCTATAGAAGTATCGTCGGCGCTACACTGAGTAGTTCCGCCTCCGCTACCTACTCCACCACCAGAGCCACCTCCTGTAGAACCTCCACCTGTACTTCCTCCTACTCCTCCGCCCGAACTCACACCTCCGCCACTACCAATTGTTCCGCCCCCCGTTCCGTCGTTTCCGCCCACACTTGCCCCAGAGCCAACTGTCGTACTTACAACTGTTGAAGGGGTAAATGGTCCACTAGTACCAAATATTGAAGTGTTTGTATTGGAACTATTCCCAGAACCAGGTGTGGTCGCGATATCGTCTGGATTTTCGGTGGTGAACTCACTACTTGTCTCATTATCCGGAGTCTCTGTAGTAGTCCCATTTTTAGAGCCAAAGTTGAAAAAGCTTTTAAATCCACTCGTTGTCTTGCCAGACTGTGTGGCTGTTTTTTTGCCCCGGATATAGAGAAATCCTCCGAAGACTATGATAATTATAAGAATGATGAGTAGTACTTTTTTCATATGGCTTATAGGTTATTATAAAAACTTGTCTGAGCTGCCTCAAGAGCGTTAAGCTCTGCTGTTGCGTCAGGCTCTTCCCGTGCAGGAGCGGTGATCGGCGCATTACTAATGTCATAGGCTTCATTGAGACATGTTAAGTTAACAGTGATACCTTGTGCACGCTTTGCTGCGATGTGTCGAGTGCGAGCAGTGGTAACTATAGAAAGTACTTCTGCACGAATAGCTTCGAGTTCAGTAATGGCAGTACGAGTTTCTGGAATCGCAGTTTCGTATTGTGAGTCTGTTTCGATAACTGCCTGGAGATAGTTTGGGAGTAGTGTAGTCTCAGTGATAGCGTCTGATACAAATCCGCGAGCGAAAGCTTGGCCTGAAGTAGTCGTTTCTATATTTGCGAATGCACTTGATAGCGCGGTCTCAGAAAATGTAGCTCCGACTGTTGCTTTATATGAAACAAACCAGTCCATAAAGACTTCAGCCAATTCTGCGCCTGAAGTGAAGAGCTTGTTTTGAACCATAAGAGTTTTGTCTGAAAATGTTTGCCCACTATTTTTCAGTGGATCAAAGAGTTCGTAAGGCTGGATAGTGAAAAATCCTGTTCCAGGGTTTGATACACCAGAAGCTCTCAAACTAGCAAAAAATGATCCACTTCCTTGGTCTGTATCAGAAGCCCAAGACGGGTGTGGTCCCGGTAGACAATAATCAAGGTGTCCAAGATTTGGTACTATTTTTTGGAGACTTGCTTGAGAGTCAAGTGCCCTAGAGAGAAATGTTTTTTGTGTTTTGATAATAGAAGCAATGTGACGAGGGTTGCTGATGTTAAAGTTTGTTGTATCAAAATCACCCCCAAGCTGATTGAAAGGCAGTACTACCCCACTACCTGTCCCATTGATAGGTTGTCCATTTGTTCCGATCACGATATTGCTTCCTGTCCCACCAAACCCAGAAAGCTGGTTACCATAATTATCAGCTGAGTCTCGACCAAGTGACTGTAGTCCTTTATTAAAGAGCTTGTTCAACAAGCTATCAAAGAATGCTCCGAGTACTTCGTTCAGCTCGTCCGCTGCTTCGAGTTGGCGAGTACCGGAGTTGGTCACTGTTTGGATCTGTGCACCGATGACCGATCCTGGTGTTACTGTTTCAAACTTTAAACACTTTGGGCTCCCATCGGCATTTTGATAGGAAGAAGCGTCATCGTCAGGATCTATTTTTGCCCACTCTACACATTGTTTTTGAGAAAGGAATCCGCCACCATTTGCCAACTCGTTTTTTGTTGACTGTTGTTGCTCCTCAATATTTTTACCGAGCTGTTGTGACGTGCTCAAAATAGCGGCAATAGGATTTTCTCCGAGCTGTGTCATGTTGTACCAAGCATTCCACCCTCCACTACTGAAGTCTTTGGTGAAGGCATCATATTTGAGTTCACTTTGTGTGGTCGGCGTAGATACTGATGATGGACGACCGGTGACCATTTCGATAATTTTACTAGTGACACTAGAACCCACTGCGTCCCCATTTCCTTTGTTGATATTGTCAGCGATGCCTATATAGTTACGAATCTCATCGTTTTTAATTGAGCCAAGAAACGAGTCTATGTTTCGTACATATAAAGGATTCCCACCGAAACCTGTATTGACCCAGTTGAGTGTTTTGTTAGTAACTTGGCCGAGTGCCTGCTTGGCAATACTGTAAGCAATGGCATCGAGACAACTTTCTTTATTGTTAGCCGTTTCCAGCTTTTCTTGGGCAGTACTGTCTGTTGTTGGAACTTGTTGTCCAGTCACCGATCCAAATAGACTTCCAAGTTTAGATCCGGCTTTTTTAGCACCTTTCTTAAATAAACCACTAATAGCACTGGTGATTTTGCCACCCACATTGGCACAAGCCAAAATGGACCCACTGACCCCACTGAAACTCACGCCTCCAATACTGGTGCCGTTTGTTTGAGCACTGAGATTTGGTTGGAATCGTTGAAGAACTTGCTGGTTTTGACTCGTTGTCTGGGCATCGACGACAATCGGAGAAAAGATAATTGTTGTTATGAGAATGCTAGTAAGGAGATACTTCATAAGGCTATTGTAGTATACCGTATTGTGTTAGATATGTACCGAGCTTTTCTATAGCATCAGAGAGTTTTTGGTCATGATAGCGATATTCAGAGAGTCCAACGAGTGCGCTAACACCGTTATCTTCAAGGAGTTTCATTTTTTCGAATGATTTTCCTAGTCCGGCAATACTGTTGGTAATATCAAGGTGGTATTGGGCAGCTCCGACAGGGACAGCTATCTTACTCAATTTTTTTGCCAAGGTAGCATAGAGAGAAATGGTCGAGTCGAACTGTTCGAGTGTGCTATAGTCTCCTGTTTCGATACTACTAATAAAAATATCTATTTCAGGTACTGTCTCGTCGTATGATAGAAGGGTGGCAGAGAGGTTTTTCTCATAGGCAATAAGGTTTTTACGGTTTGTCTGTACGGTCGTGATATTTTTTAGTGCGTAGGTGGGTACAGTATCGGCTTTGGCATTTTCTTGTCCGAGCTTGCTGGCCAAGGCACTCAGGCTACTTTTGTCTACCGAGCTTTCACTTCCGATGGCAGTGGTAAAGCCAAAGAGCTCTCGTGCCAGACGGTCAGTTTCATTTAATTCACCATTTTGTTGGTCTGCGCCTTGGAGAGAGCGACGTTTTTGTTCGATAATAGTCTTGTTTGATACACCATTTGTGGTGGCAACAGAGGGGTCTAGTCCCCAGAGGCGCTCTTCCCAGTCTGCTATACCATTGCCGTTGCTGTCCTTCCCGACAATTTCTCCCACGGTTGCATCAGTCACCGCTATACCCTTTCCGTTCTTTTTAGAAAAGATGCCCAGGAACCAAGGTGTTTGTACTATTAAAATAAGAGCAATAATACCGGTCGCTATACCACCATGAATGAGAAAACGTCTACTTGGTTTTGTAATAACAGAATTATTTTGAGACTCCATATGGTTTTAATTCAAAGGCTGGTATTGGCACTCCAGTTTCTGGGTTAGTGCAAGTGCCGAGATCAGGAATAGTGCTATAGAGGCCAAGAATGTAACCGTTTACTTTTGGCTTTCCGGAAAGTCCTGCTCGAATAAAATATGGACCAGGAAGTGCTGCATTATAAGGACGAATAAAAATAGGTCCAGACATCGCCACACAAACAATAGCGGGTGTTTTTCCTACTTGTAGCACTTTACCTCCGACCGGCATCTTTAGTCCGGCTGATTGAGCATATGCCATGATAGGTATAATCACTATGATTAGGAGCGTTAGGATAGCGATATATTTGTGATGCTTCATTGCCCACAGTATACCTTAGATTATTATCTTATGTGTTGCACCAATCTCTTCCAATCTTCTTTTGAAAGAGTTTCTGGTCGGGCTTTTTCAGGAATGTCTGCTTTTTGTAGTACAGACAGAGCTTTTGTACGATCTTCCAGGTATTCCGTTAGGTTTCCGAGTAGTTGTTTGCGTTTTCTGCCAAAACAAAATTTGAGTATTTCAAAAAAATGTTTCTCATCGGTATCAGTAAAGAAATCTCTAGAAATATTGCTGATAGCGATAATGGCCGAGTCCACCTTTGGTGGCGGGAAGAAGGCTCCAGCTGGGACTTTTGAAATGATTTTTGGTGTTCCATAGGCAGAGACAGCAATAGAAAGAATACTTTGTTTACCGCCAAGGTTGCCCGAGAGTTGATCGCGGGCAATGATGCGTTCCGCTACTTCTTTTTGTATCAAAAGCACCATAATACTTGGTTGATGTGTTGCGCCGAGAAACTGTTCAATGATGGCCCCTGTTATATAGTATGGAATATTTGCAATGAGCTTATATGAGGAGTAAGTAGTAAGTAGTAAGTAGTTAGTAGGATTAAACTGCAGTATATCCTTGTGCAGAATAATGAGTTTCCCAGAGTCAATTTCTTTCTCAAACTTTTCTTTGAGCAAAGGAATAAGCTCAGTATCTTTTTCGATAGCGATCACATGTGCACCCTTTTCTAGAAGCTCTTTTGTCAGGACCCCTTTCCCTGGTCCGATTTCAAGTACCAAGTCCCCGCTCTTTATTTCTCCAGCAGTAACCATATCAAACAACGCCTTTTGTGAGGTGAGGAAGTGCTGACCGAGATGTTTTTTAGCTTGCATTGTTTATAAAATCTACCATATTTAAAAATCTTTACTAACTATTCAAATACCTGCAATATAAAAAGCCCTGCAAACGCAGGGCCCTAAAATAAATGAACAAAGTAATTACTTTTTGGTGCTCATATCCAGGCTCATATCTTTAGCGGTTTTAAACATCATCATTTCCATAAACTGCTGGAATCCGTTTGTTCCACCTGTCCCTCCTCCACCTGACATGTAAAGAGGTACTATATTTCCTGGATAAGCAGCAAATGCTGCTGCCCAAACTTTTTGAACTCTTTCATAAGTCTCTAGTTTCACATCCAGAGCACCATTAGCGTTCATGATTAGTCGCTTCTTTTCAGAATCACCTTCGCCCTCCAAAATTTGCTGTTGTTTATATTGTGCTGCTTGCTCAGTCTTGAGCTTCTGTACTGCCAAATTTTGTTCAGCTTCCGTAACCATTTGCGCTTTTATTACTTCCTGTTTCCATTTTGCTGTTGCAGCGTTTGCTTCACCCTGCTTTTCAGCAGTGATAGCATCCTGCTCAGCTCGTTTTGCGTTGGCTTGAGCAATCTGAACCTGTGTTGTAGCTTGCTGTCTTTGAGAAATCTGATCTTCCACGATTTTATCGTATTTAATTTCAGAAATACTCATCGGCAATAATGTGACGTTGTACTCAGCCAACATTGAACCTTGTTGCCGTTTTGGCATACCATTACCATCCCGGACAATCTCTGTAACTGCAATTAATTTTTTGATACCCGTTAATGGATCCAGAACCTCTTTTTCGCGGACTGTGGTTACATATACACCATTTGCAGCCTGATCATTGATATACTGAACCAATTCGGACCTGCGTTCTCCAGAAGATTCTGTTGAGCTCATCAATGGCCCTGCCAGGTAAACAGCATTGTCGATCATTTTAGCAACGGCATACAGCTGGACTGCTTCGGCACTACCAAAATCTTTGTGAATTGCGATAATACTTTTACTGTCCAGTGGCATTTCCCAGGAAACTGCTCCATTTAAATTCGCATGTCCACCGTCGTTAAAACGGAGTTTCTTGGAATTATCAGTGGTATCTCCCCCACGTACTTCCATTGCAAAAGAATATTGCCCCCTGCGTTTGTACTTTGTAACCTTGCCCCATCCTTGCCATTTAAGCCCAGGCTCAGTGTAAACCGATAATTTACCAGAAAATGGATCCTGGATAACCATAATGTCGTTAGCGCTAAGAGTTTCAAATGAATTACGTATAACAATCCATAAAAAGATTGCTACTACGGTGCCTACTACGGCTTTCAAAATTTGTTTTGGGTTCATGTTGTGTTTTTTTGATTTAAAAAAATAACAGATTGAAAAAATTAATGAAGTACCCTCTGTTTTTACAGGTCTCCCATTTGTTTGTTCAGATTTTCAGCTTCGTCGAGGTTCTTTTTTGT
>OFRG01000140.1_pt1 | contig 31306 bp, 44 predicted proteins | sample 1543071 | NCBI WGS metagenome assembly OFRG01 (sample SAMN07774222, study PRJEB24372) | wastewater metagenome | isolation source: WWTP Verbania (Effluent) | place: Italy: Verbania | collected 2015-12
GTATCCGTTGCTTTGCTCGTGGTGGCAGGCGATGCCGCCCTGCTTCAAGAGCGATTCGGCAAACTCGAACCAGTTGCAAGCATCGCGCCATCCTTCCGGTTCTTGGCCGACTTGCGACTCTGCGAAGCTGATAAAAACTTCCTTGCAATCGCCCATATTGGAAAAGCATGGGCCAATTCCCCATGCTCGATTATCACGAGAGGCGGCCACAAACTCCCGCAACGTGCAATTCAGGTTCGCCTTGATGGTTTTCACCCTCTCCCCGCGCTCAAACATGGAGGCAGGGAGCAAGCGTACGATGTCGCCGATAGTCTCCGGTGCCCCTTGGTAGCTCTTGGCGTAACCGTGGCGTCCGCCGTAGTAGGTCACAAGGGGAGGCTCACAGTCCCGGGCTTCAAAGGGGTTTTCAGGGGAGAAATCTTGTGCGATTTCGATCTTGTAACCGTCGTGTTCAATGGTTTCGGTATTCATAGTGGTTCATTTTGGGGTGGGATGTTGTCGCCTCCCTGCCGCGCACCGTGGGAGCGATGCGCGGAGGGGAGGGGACTAGGAGCGAACAAGGTAATCCGTTCCTTGGTAGGTCACGGTGGAGTAATCCATCGCGATAAGAGCTTCGATCAAATGCCAGTCGTCCTCCTTGATTTGGTCGCGGGGAGTGCCGAGCGGATAGCCAGCGCCGTCCAGATCATCCTTTGCCGTGTCGATGGCAGTCTTCAAATCCTCAAGCTCATCCTTTCGCTTCGCCAAGTCTCTTGTGTCTATGTAGTTCATTTTGTTTGGTTCCTTTCTTGTTGTGGTTAAATGTGTTTCCAAGATTTTCGTAGCTGTATTCGGCTTATAAGTACTTGCGAGACGCCAAACCGAGAGGCCAAGCTTGATTGAGTAGTTATCCCTCTTTCCGCTCTAATGAGAGATACAATTTCGTTTGTCAATTTCGCCCCATTCGCCCTCTCTCCGGGATGGTTGACTTGTAGGCCAGTGGAAAATGCATGTCTCCTATTGTGAAGATTATTGCACCATTCTAAATTCCAAGCATTGTTATTAAGCTTATCCCCATCTATATGATTTACTTGGTCGCAATCATTCGGTCTCGGCAACCAAGCCTCAGCCACCAAGCCATGAACGGATGCAGTGCGGACCTTCCCGCCGCATGACAGATTGACCCTTAAATAACCGCATCTATTCATGCGAGGTTTTATCTCCAAATTTATATTACAATTCCCCTTCACGGCTTTATCCCGCCTAATCTTCCCGTCGGAAGATGCAGAATAGCAACCTCTAGTACTTGGTATTGGTTTCCAGTTCATAGAATGAACAATACCCCATTGGGGTTAATTGTCAATAACAGCCGCAAGCAAACCGTTTTTGCCCCAATCTGTTACCATGCCTTCCGGCACCGTGCATTTGTCTGGATCGAGCTTCAAAGCTGCGCCGCGCGCATCACCGTTGATAAAAAACCCCTCTGGCAGCTTGCCGCCAAATACCTTGGCGACATCGGCGCAGATTGAGTCTTTGAATTGACTCCACGTCGTCACGTCGGCCTCGTCTCCGGTTTCAACGTCGTAGTCGGGACGAAACGGTTGCCCATTGTAGGCGGCCCCATTGCATTGCGCAGTGGTGGCGTCATGCGCCACAGCTTCAATGCGGCGGAGTTTGCGCCACATGGCGAGGCCAAGTTTCTCGGGATCGTTCCACATTGGAGCGGCGTGGAGCGAGGCGAGGGCGCGGTGGTGCGCCTTGCGTTGGTTGTCGATTCTGAGGAGCCTTTCGGCTTTTGATTGGAGTCGTGTTTTCATGGTTAATGTTTGGCGGTTAGATTGAGATTGTGGTTTCGCGGTTCCAAGCGGCACGGACGGCGCGCATGACTTGCTCTGCCTGCCCATTTGCTGCACGGATCAAGACTCTGGCTGGGAGGGTGAACAGATGGCCAGCGGCGATGATTTCTTGACGGCTGACTCCGAGTTTTTTCTCCGCAAATTGCAACGACCCCTCAATACAATTACCAGCGCGGCGCGAGTCGTGGAGAGTGACGCGGGTTGTCGCAAGGTCGCGGGTAAATATGGCCTCGTGGCGCGCCGCTGCTTTTGCCGCTCGCTTTGCGTTGATTCTGGCCGTGTGGTTTTTGGCCATTTCGCGCCGAATGCGGGAGGCAAAATCCTTGGCCTTGCAATCCTCCGCAGTCGGATGGTAATCCATCCCATCCGATGCGCGCCGCAGCATGGGGCCGTTATCCACGGTCCAAATCATCCCCTTGGGCGCGGGGATGAGTCGGGAGAAAATGGAGCCGGTGAATCCGGAGCGGTAGATCGCGGCTTTTCCGCCACATCCGATGGTAAGGGCCGAAGTGTAGCAGGGTGCGTAAGTCCAATGAGTGTATTTGCACCGACTGGAGTACTGGCCGTTGTCAATGCTATCGTAGTCTCCGAGAGGTACGATGACCGATGTTGCGCGCGCGGCCTCCCAATTGCTAATTCGACCATTTGCCGCTCGCGCGGCAGACTGCGCGGCGCTGGCCAATGTATAGTCGGTCAAGGATGCCGACTTGCGGGAGTAGATCGGTTGCGGCTTGGTGGCTTTGGTGGCAGGACGATTGGCAATCGCAGTGGCTTGAGGCACGGTTATGCCGTGTGCTTTGAGCCACTTGATCCACGCATAGCGGGATGGGTGGCTGGTGACAAGTATCAGTTTTGCTTTCATGGTGTTTAATGCGCCCCTTTGTTTCACGGGTGCTCGCGGAGGCAATCGCGGACACGCGGTATAATGCATTATGTAGCGATAGCGTCAACGGCATATTTGCATATTGTGCAAAATAAATAGTTGGAGAGTTGGCACGATAATGTAGCTGGCTTTGTGGCACAAAGGGTGCCAAGAACGTACCCGACGCCAGAGCTACGGAGATTATATGAGCGCGGGGATGGGAAAGAGACTGGAGGGTGGTCGCTGTACCCGACACCAGAAGCGAGGTGGCGGGGGGCAGGGCTGGAATGGTGGAGACGGGAGGGGGCTACCCACAATCCTCACCGCCCATCAAATCCCCTTGCAAGTTCATTCGCCACAAGGCACACTCCCAATCATGGCAAAGGCAGCACTCGACATTGACTGGGAGGCGGCAAAGCTCGCTCTCGTGGCAGGAGTAAGCTACGACGACGTTGCACGATCTCAGGGACTATTCTACCCGGACGGCAAACCAGATTCATCAGCACTCAGACAGCGATGCTGCCGGGAACGGTGGCCGGTCCCAAGGGCAGTGGTGAGACGGGCGCAGAATGATGCAAAAAAGGTAGGTGTAATTCTCAAACCATCGGCACCACAAAAACCATTGTCACAATTGTTACAAGGGGTGGAAAATGGACAAAAAGTGTCCAGTTTTGATGAGAATGGACAAAAAGTGTCCATGAATCAGGGCGAAGAGACGGGAAACGGGGAAACAGGAGGGGGAGGACAGCTTCAAAACAGCGAATCTTCCGGTGAAAGAGCCGTGACACTGGCCGCCGAGTCCCTCCTCGACCTAGCCACCACCGGCACCTTGGCCGCCGCACAGAGGCTCCACCGCAGCATCTCCCGCGCCCCCGAGTCCCTTCCTGTGGTCAGTGTCGGTGATCTGGCTACAGCCGCCAAGGCACTTCGGAGCATCGCAGGTCTGGACAAGCAGGACGGACCACAGGTAACTGTGGGGTTGTTCTCCGGCTCTCCGGGAGCGTGGGACAGAGGAGTTGTCACCCTTGATGCGGAGACTGGCGATTGCGACGAGCTAGAGTGAGTCTAGCATCTGGCGTTCCCATCCTCTCAAAAAACGTCAATCCCTCCGCCCGGCAGTAGTTGATGGCGTCTTCTATTGTTGCGCCGACCGTAAACAACCGCTGGTACATGTTCGCATAACGCACGTTTTCCAGTCTGCATATCTCGGTGAGGTTCATTTGTTTTCCGCCCCATTCAAATAGTCGATTCCTGCGCGTGTTTGAGGCTTGTTCCTGCCTTGTGGCCCATCGGCAATTTGTCGGCTCATAGTTCCCGGCGTTGTCGATTCGATCAATAGATGCTGAGGGCGTCGGTCGTGGCCCCATGTCTGTGAAGAACGACCTAAAGCTTGCTTCCCATTGTGGGCAAATTGTGATCCCTCTTGCTCCGTAATGTTGAAACGATGGGTGGTTGCGGTTTAGGCATCGTGTCTTGATGCCTTGCCAGATGTGGTACTCTGACGGGTAAGCCGTTGGTCCGATGGGTTGCCCTTTTGCTGTCATTAAGTCAACCCTCAAGCAACCACAACTATTAGAGCGTCCCGATGCCAATGCGCCGTACCTCACCTTGTCGCGTATGGTGCCGCAGTCGCATTGGCATTTCCAGATTGTGCCCCTAAGCGGGTTTCCCGGCTCATATTGCCCCTGATGCTCAAGCACAAGCCACCTTCCGAACCTCTTTCCAGTTAGATCAATGTGTTTCATTTCATACGATGCCACATGATAACTAAATAGTCAAAGGCTAAAGGTTTAACCAATACACAGATGGTTTAGTACGACCGATTCGTTGATACTGAGCTAGTTACGAGTTACAAAGCGATTCATCGTCCCCGTTGCCACGATTCACCAAGCCCCTTGCTGCATCGCCACAGATTCAAGCGGCTCGATTCACCGGACCATCCGCCCTGATTCCATCCATCCTGCCACGTTGCCCGTGCTGCTCATTTGCGGGCGTTCTGGCGCGCCGGACAGTAGGACGCGAGGAAGGTGGTGAGGAATGGCAATGGTGGTGTGTTGTGAGGTGGAAGGGCACCACCACGCCCGTCCCCTCCCACCATCGAAACCAGCGGAGCCATCCCCCATCCACTCCCCTCCAAATAGAATTCCCCAACCCCATCCATGTGACATAGTTCACCCATCTCTTGATTCTTCCTGTTTCATCCCCTGACCCCACCATAGAATCTGGCCATTTCGCCCCTGTGACAACCCTCCACCCAACTAGGTATCTGTGATTCGCATCCACCGACCCCGCCATAGAATCCAGTAAAACCCTCCTTGTGACACCCACCGTGCTACCATGATTCACCTCCCTGTAGAATTCCCCACCCCTCCAACTTGTGACAGTCATCCCCCGTCTCTGGTTCTTCACCACGCGCCCCTTGTAACAAGTTCCTCTGAGTTCGGTCGTCCACCCCTACGCACCACTCGCCATCCTGAACACCGCCATGTCTCTGTGTTGCTTTTCTCTCTGATGGGTTAAGAGGGCGTGGAGGATGATGGGGGGTGGGTCTGGAGAGAATTTTAGGGTGGGAGGGAGTGTGACTGGGTTCTGGCGTCGGGTACGACTGCCCCTTTGGCCCAAAGTTTCTCCTTTATCCGTTCGCGCTTCTTGCCGCGCGTTTGGTTGAGTGCCCTTAGCAGTTCATTGAGTGCCCGCATTTCTCCAAGGGCCGTGGTGTCCCCTGTGTCGGGCATTGGCTCTGTCAGGGCCGCGATGACCTCTGCGTCAGTGTAGTCGCGCTCAATGTCACCAACCATCTTGTCGGCGATTCGCATCGCTTTTCGATGAGAGGCAATTTCATCCTGAGTCGGCGGAGAACAAGATGGATGGAGAGAACTTCTCATAAAGGTTTTGTCGTGTTGTCGGATGCTGGGGTTCGCAGTCCCTCATCCATGTCGTTAGCCCAAGAAACATAGCACCCATGCCAGAAGCCGTTCAACTCGAACTCGCCCTCATCCCTCACGAGATTGAGAACACCCTCATTCTCCAGAGAGCCGTTGACGGCTACGTCAACGCTACCGCCATGTGCAAGGCCGTAGGCAAGATGCTTGGGCATTACCTCGAAAACAAGACCACGAAAGACTTCCTCACAGAGCTTGCCAGCGATATCGGAATGCCGATATCGGGTTTGGTCATCGTGAAGAAGGGCGGCATTTCTGCCGAGCAGGGAACTTGGGTTCACCCCGATGTCGCCATTAACCTTGGGCGGTGGTGCTCCCCCAAGTTTGCAGTGGCCGTATCCAAGTGGGTTCGCGAGTGGATCACCGGGAAGTCTCGGATGGGTTTGCCATACCACATTCAACGCTACATGGCGAACATGTCGGAAGTGCCTCCGACCCACTTCTCTATCCTGAACGAACTTATTTTTGGACTTATCGCCCCATTGGAGTCCCGTGGCTACACCTTGCCGGACAACATGGTTCCTGACATTTCGCAGGGCAAGATGTTCTGTAAGTGGCTCCGTGATGTGAAGGGCATCGACACCGATACACTGCCGACTTATCGACACTCCTACGGGGACGGGAGGGTAGTCCGCCCCAAGCTTTACCCGCTCTCTGTGCTTGAGGAGTTTCGGCAGCACTTCCATGAGGTTTGGATGAAGAAAGAAGCTCCCAGATACTTCAAGGAGAGATCGCCAGAGGCATTGCCATACTTGGATGCCGTCCTGAAGGCACTTCCAGCACCGAAACCAACCCCCAAACTCAAGGGCTAACAAAACGGATGCAGGCAACGGCTCGAAGGCTATCTGTCGTGTCAGCACGTCCACTCCTCGCCGTCGCCTGATCCGAGACGTTCTGGCGTCGGGTACGACCACCTCGGCCCAATGCACCGCGATGAAGTCGAGCAGGTGCTCACGGTCGTTGCCCATTGTTTCACGACCAGCTTTGCGAGCGACTGCCCTGGAGAGGTTGATGCAGTCGTGGATGGTGGCTTGGTGGATGATGTGGGCATCCACGTCATTTCCATCGGGGCCGCAGGCTGGCCGCGGTTCGCACCATTGCAGCATCGTCTCGTGTCTGTGCTCCAGCAGTTCGTCGATGGATTGGTTCATCCCTGAATCTACCATACCATGCCGATCCTGCAAGTGGCTGGTGTGATCTGGGGCCAGAAGTGAATGTGTTGATGTGGTAGTTTGGTGAACCCCAATGCAGCCAAGTACCACTGTACTGAGTAACAGGTACTCTTTCTCCCTCCCCGTGTCCCTGTCCCTTGCCTTCTCCGTTTCCTTCTCCTTTAGGGCATGGCAGGTGCAGGCAGGGGGTAGGCAGGGGGCATGATAACAAATAAAAATAGAAAGAGCTTTACACATTAACAGGCCCGGACGAGTATTCATCATGTTTGAAATGGACACATCGAAACCGAGTCCCGGCAAGTCATCTCGACACCCGAGGATGAATGACTCATTGAAGGAGGCCATTATGGCGATGCCGGTGGACGGGGTAACTTCGATCCTTGTGGATCGGGAGGTTGTACCGTCGCTTTACCAGTGGGCCAAGAGTCATGGGATGGATGTGGTGAGGGCGGTGGAGTCATCGACGAGAACTCGAATCTGGAGATCGAAGTGATGCACACCAAGATTTCGTATGGGGTGTGGCAGAGATTCAGGTCGATGAAACTGACCTCCGACGAGCGTGTTGCAGCACTATGGGGAATGACCATCGCATCTGCGATTGGTTTCGTGCCGAATGATGTCGAGCAAATGAGGATGGACACCGGCATCCAGACCGACCCACTTGAGTCGAGCATGGACAAGATGCAATTCACACAGGTTCATGGAGGTTGGATCATTCCAGGCTACATCTCCGAACAGATTGGTCGTGGAACCACGCTTGCGGCAAACCCAATGTCGCATACCATCGTGAAGCACATCGCCAGAGCGCATCAATCAATCCGAGATGCGGTGCTGGCTGAACACCCGATTCTAAAATCAATGCTTGACGAATTCTGTATCTGTGGAAAAATAAGCAAAAGGATACACAGAACAATTTCTCCCAAGCAACCCATAATCCCATCCCCGCCCTCCGAACCAAGTGAAGTCGAATACTAGCACGGTCAGTCAATTCCCACAAATCACACCATGAACCCGCCCGACAATCGCCATCTTCGGCTCGTCAGATCAGCGTGGAACAACACCATCACGATGCCAGTCACAGTTATCTTCGCCTCACTTGCCGCCAAGGAGTGCGGGAAAATGGGCATGACGACATGGAGGGATTTGTTCGTTGTGCTGGTCGGAGTGTCGATTGGGTTCACGCTCGGACTATGGGGAGCCGTACTTGTTGATAAAATCACCTCACAAACAAAACCATGAGCATATCAAAACATCCAGTTACATTCACCGTATTGCTCGCCATAATTGCGTGCATCTTTCTTTTTGGGTACGAATCCAATGAAGAGCGAAGGGAAATCTATGGAGCTTGGTGCAAGCTGTACCGTCGCAACGACATCACCATTGAGGAGTGGCAGATGCTCCGTAAAAACTACCTGCTTCCAGGCATGAATGAAAAAGCAGCAATAGACGCCGCCAATTCAGCGGCGGCATTGTCAGGCGTTGCGATTGGGTTATCGGCCACGAGTGGATCAAGGTGAACCCCATGAGACACCGTGAAATCTATCTGTTTCGTCTCTACACCAGAAGAGGTGGTTGGAGGATCACATTCTTTGAAACCATCAACTTCGACACCTGCACCGACTGGTCGATTCTGGCAATCGGCTGGAGCAGGCTGGATGGAATTGAGATTTCGATAATCGAGTGAGGAACGACCATGCAGTGTAATCAATGCGGCAGCCATGCAATAAATCACCATCTTTACGGAAGAGATGGCACCCGTCCAGATTTGTGCGATGTGTGCTTCTGGCGGGCAAAGGTTCCTGAGCGTCGAGACGTGAGAGCGACATACTCGGGTACGTCTCCTCATGGCCAGAAAATCAATCTCGAAGTGTGTCTCTACCCCGGTCAGTGTGTTGTTGTTGAGGACTCGTATGCGGCGGACATTTATCAACCAATCCCAGCCACCAAGCATGAAACCAAAAGACCATCGCAACAAGCTTGCTCGTGATCGAGACAAGTGGTTTGAATCAAGAGATGGGCGGGAATGCGCAGACGCATCAACTCTGGTAAACATCACTTGGCCAGAATCATTTCTCAGAAACAGACTCGAACGAGCCTTCATCGCTGGAGCGAAATCAGCAACCGAGAAAGCAAAGCCATGAAGATACTATTTTTGGACGTTGACGGCGTGCTTAACTGCGCGACCACAAAGGAACGGACACCAGATGGCTACATCGGCGTGTGCCGTGAGAAGGCGGCGATTCTGCGGAGAATCATCGCCGAAACAGGGGCAAGGATCGTGCTTTCATCGGAGTGGCGCAGAAGGCAGGATAACATCGACCATCTGTTCGATGTTCTCGGGGATGCCATGAAAGCGGCGCATTTTGGCAACACGCCACGGATTGAAGAGCGGACGGAAGGCGGCATCTGGATGTCGAAATGCCGGGGTGACGAGATTCATGCATGGTTGAATGAGCGGCTGTGGATTGGTGGCCGCGCAACACCTGAATCATTCGTGATCCTTGACGACCGTGGCGACATGGAACCGCACATGGACAGGCTCGTGCAAACCAGCTACAATGTTGGCCTCACTGACGAGATTGCTGATCGTGTGATCGCGATGTTGAACGGAACCACCGTACCCGACGCCAGAAGCACATTGCAGATGGCGAATGACAATGAACTTTGAGCAATTTCAGCTTGCATCCATCACCTCTCCGCCCAACATTCAAGCAATGAGCCAGACAATCGAGTGTCCAAAGTGCGGAACAATTGTTCCAAAGCAAACAAGGTATCGCGACAAGCTAGATGAATATGCCAAGCTCGACTGGTCGCTCACCTGCCGCGCTCTAGCTGCTGCAACCGGAAAGCCATATTCGAGCCTCTGCTACTACCGCAGAAAGCTTGGAATCCCAAAGGGTAAGCTTGGAAGAAACCAGATGCGACAGGACGCCAAGCAGCGTAAGCTCCATGAGCCGTTGGATTTCACCAAGACCGACTCTGAGCTTGGGGTTATTCACGGAGTCACGAGGGAGAGGATACGCCAGCTTCGCAAGGATGCCGGACTTCCATCAAGCCTGACCCTGCATCGTGATCCAGAGTGGACCGCAAAAGCCGACTGGTCGAAGAACAACAAGATCATCGCCTCAATTTTCAAGGTTTCGCAATCATCAGTCGCCGGATACCGGCACAAACTCGGCATCCCACAGGCGGCTCGGCACAACGCCAAATACGCATGGGGAACGGTTGACTGGAGCCTCAGAAACAAGGTGATTGCGGAACAACTCAAAGCACCGTATGGCACTGTTGCCATGCGCAGGAGCATGTTGCGGCGTTGCATGTTGAAACGTCTTGGACAAATCTAAGCATTATGAATCGAGTTGCGATCCTTATCCCTCATTACAAGTCATGGAAATTCTTAGCAATCTCCATCCACGCCTTCAAGCAGTTCCCGTTCTCCATCGGCTCCGAGATCATCGTGTGTGATGGATCACCCGGCCATCCGTCCATCAAATCCATCACAGAAACGAGCCTTGGAGATGGCGTGAAGGTGGTGTCTGGAGACCCCGAGCTTCCGTCTCATGGGCAGGGGTTGTCTCTTGCGTGGGATCAGGCGAGTCCAGATTGCGATTGGGCGTTCACGGCTGAGACCGATTCATTCCCGACTCGGCATGGGTGGGGCGAGAACTACATCAAAGCCAGTGTTGGCGTTGACATTATTGGCCCGCGCATGATGCTGGCTGGAGGAATCTTCGTCCATCCGGCAGGAGCCATGTATTCAAGGAGGCTCATTGATGCCATGAAGGATTGGCAGGAAAGACATGCGGATTGGTGCTTTGTTCCTTCTGCTGGAATCTCGCTCGGGTTGTCCGACAAGGCGTATCATGTGGTGGCTCGTCGCGACTGGTTGATGGGTAAAAACCTTCCAGCGGACAAGTGGAAGGAGATCGAGATTTGGAGCAGGTCGGGTCCGTGGCAGAACATGCTGTCGTTCGATGTTGACAGCTTTGATGATTACTTCCTCCGCGCCTCCATCAAGAACTGGGAGCCAACCGGAGAACCAGCCTATCTACGGATTGGATATGAACCCGGCGAGAACCTTAGCATGTTTGCCGATTCGATGGGGTTCAAGAGTTTCCACGCTCCATATCATGTGGAGTGGATGGATGGACGCAGGGATCAGCAGGCAGCATACAGCGACATCTTTGATGGTGCGTTCAGGCATATTTGGGCTGGGACATCAGCCACGGTGGTTGACGGCCTTGATGAACCCGTTAAGGCATTCAAACGCAACCAAATGGCCGAACTCTGGAACAAGCTCCCGGTGAAACTCAGGCACGAGATCGAGTTGATGGAGGCAAAGCACCAATAATTTACGCCATGACAAGACTACGAGAAGAAATCCAACACGCTATCAACTGCAACTCTGCCGAAAGCGGCAGCGACACGCCAGACTTCATTCTGGCCGAATACCTCACGGACTGCCTTGCGGCATACGACCGCGCACTCGTCGCCCGAGAGAAATGGTATGGCCGCGAGTGCGGCGGACTCAAGGGGCCAATACCAGTCGATGGAATACCCACGCCACCATTCGAGGATCATCAATGATCACACACCCCAACTTATCCACGATCAGTAATTGCACGATTCCTGAGTCAGCTAAGGTTCGTCAGTTCACGAATCTCTACGACTCTGTGCTCGGTGACGACGTTCAGGTGGGACCGTTCGTGGAGATAGGAGGGGCAACCATTGGTAACAGAACCAAGATTGGCAGCCACGCCTATATCTGCCCAAAAACTTCTCTTGGTGAAGACTGCTTCATCGCTCACCATGTTTCATTCTGCAACGACAAGTTCTCCGATGTGCCTGAGTACTCCGACATTCGAGACCTTGCATCACGCTGGAACTGCCGTGGAGTCACGGTGGGTAATCGAGTCAGGATCGGTTCTGGCGTCGTGTTGCTTCCAGGCATCACGATTGGTGATGATGTGATCATTGGTGCTGGCGCGGTGGTGAGCAAGGATGTATCATCTGGAACAACCGTTGCTGGGTGTCCGGCGAGACTTTTGAAGATGCACAAACCATGAACACATCCATTCGAGACGAACAGCTTGCCCTTCAAAAATTGATCCTTGATGCCGCGAGAGATTTCGAGGATAAAACTGGAATGACAATTTACGGAGAAATAAGGATTGTTCGAGACAATAACGGAAAGCCGTGGGCGGTATTCTCTCAAATTACAGCGAACTCCAACTTTAACAGGGGAATCTAAGGATGAAGTTTAGGCATTCTGGTGATTATGGTGATTTGTTTTACGCTCTCGGCGTAATCCGCCGCTTCCCATCATCCCCTCACCGCCTCTGTCTGGTTGATCGCAACCAAGTACCGCCTCGCACCAACCTCCTGTGCTTCCGGGCCGAGGTGATCGCTCCATTGATCCGCAAACAACCCTACATGGAATCATGTGAGTGCTCTGAGGAAGCGGTGGACTTGGACTTCTCGCATTTCAGGGAGCATTATCAGCGAACCCATACTCTCATGTGGTCACAGTTCGAGTATGCGAAGATCAGGTTTCCAGACTTGGCGGTTGATCGTGGGTCGGAACCGTGGATCACCGCGAAGCCGGATCATCATTTCCGTGGCAGGGTCATCATTGCCCGTTCCCCGCGTTACAACAATGACATGATGCCGTGGGCGAAGATTGTCAGTTACTATGGTGATCGACTGCTGTTTGTCGGCATCGACGCCGAGTACAACAACTTCTGCTCCGCGTATGGAACAGTCGATAGGCTTGTCATCGAGAACTATGCGATGCTTGCTGATGCGATGATGGGTGCCGCGTTGTTCATTGGCAACCAGAGCAGCCCGTTCAGCATAGCGGAAGGAATGAAGATACCGAGAATCCTTGAGGTGTGCCTGACGAATCCAGACTGCATCTATGCTGGAGGCGATGTCCAGCATGTCGTGGATGGACGGGTGCATCTGCCCAGCCTTGACGGGAGGATGCCGATGGAGATCGGGAACGAGATTGGCGATGTTGACGAGCACACGGTTCCACCGGGCGGATGGCAGTATCCAAATCTTCCTCCGAACAACTTCTTCGACATGCAGGTGATTCAAGTTCGCCGCGAGCTTCAATGCGACCGTGAGGCAGCCAAGAGAAAACTCATCGAGTACAACGTCAAACGTCTGCCGGACTGGTTCAGGCGCGATTCACCAAGCCCATACTTCGAGCAGGCGCTAGCCAATTCAAAACTATGAACACAATGGAAGCGAACCCAACCATAGAGCTAATAAAAAAGCTAGAGGAAGGAATGAAGGTATTGATTACAGATTTTGAATCCAGAACTGGACTCCTTGTTTGTGATCAGGATATACAGATTCAAAGAAATCACATATCATCGGAGTGGATGCGCAGGAACGAAATAACTCGCGTTCATTTCAAAATCAAATCGAAACCCTAATGAGAATCGTCATCCCCGTATCATTCCACGACCAGCATCAGCTTCACGATCTGGTTACAATCCTGCTCAAGTTCGGTGGGCTTGAACGCCACCACGTCACCTTCTTCCCGCAGTTGAGCCAGACCCAGATTGCCAAGGAGCAGTGCGCTCGTCTGATGCCTGTGACCGGCAACGCATCTGTGATCCCGATGGATCGTGATCTGCCGATCAACAATGTCCCTCAGTCACCGAACGCGCAGTGGGCATTTGTGGCCAGAACCATCGCTGGATTGCCAGATCAGATTCCGTGGTTGTTCATGGAGATTGATGCAAAACCGACCAAGCATGGATGGGCCGATCTACTGGAATCAGCCTACAACCGTTCCGGCAAACCGTTCTTCGGCAACATCGTCGCCACGCCATACCGCACCGAACAGGGTGCGTGGTACACGATAGCGCAGGATGAGATGATGATGGGTGTTGGTATGTATCCAGCCTTCATGGCGCGGTGGAACGAGGGGCCGGATATTGCGGGGAGGATTGCGGAGCTTGGTGTCGGAGCAACTTGCGCCCCGTGGACATGGGGCGTGTATCTGAGGCAGACAATGGCGGTGCTTGGATGGGCGCACACCGACCTGATTTCCGACATGAACTCGACCAAGAATTACCGCGAGGCGGATGGCCGGTTGATTTGCGACACGGCACCATCGGAACCAGCCCGCAGGCCACGAGGCGGCATGGTGCATTCGGATGCTGTTCTGGTGCATGGTTGCAAGGACGACTCGCTCACGAGGATTCTGGTGCCAGAAGTTGAGAAGCCTGTTGTCGCAGGTCTCGATCCGTCATTCAATTCAGACCAAGCCACCCTTGTCATCAAGGAAGAACCGCCAGTCGAACTCAACGCTCCGCCTGTTTCGCTGGATGAACCATCTTCACCCATCCCCGCCGAACCCGATCCACATCCAACTATCATCGCTAAAGACTTGCCAGAATCCGCAATACGAACACGCATCACCGCCAAATCAACCCGAGTCGGCGACTTCGCGAAGGAATGGAACATGACTCCCAGGGAAGCGAAGCGGATCATTGAGGATGCAGGATTTGAGGTGCTGGTTCCGTCTGGATGGGTGAAGGAGAAGTAAAGCATTGCACTTCGCCGTATTGAAGGAACCATATCGCACGCATGAAAAGTAAAAACACCACTCCTTCAAAGACGGATGCGACACGCCCAAGCATCACCTCGATCCCGCCAATCGTAACACCCGACAAGAAGCTCATCGAGCGCGGAAGGGTGGCAACCCCAAAGGATGCGAAGACGATCTACGAAACGCTCTACAGTGAGGACCGCAACTCATCGGCGCAGCGTTATCAGTACCAGCAGGCGCTTGACGGCCATCCGCCGATCAGTCCCGATGAACTCAAGCGGCGTGGCATGACAGGGGCCACGAACATCAACTGGAACCTGATGTCGCAGTCGCAGGAGGAGGCGGAGGCACCCTACAACGACGTGCTCGAATCAATCGACCGATTCTGCTCACTGCCGACAGGGTTCGGTGACGACAGCCAGCGTGCGATCTGGCAACCAATCATGGAGGAGGAGTTCACGAGAAGCCTCAAGAAGTGGGAGGAGTTTCAACCACTGTGGCAGAGCAACGCGAGGATGTTTGTGGCGGAAGGCGTGTCGTTTGCGTTCAGGGAGGATTCGCGGGACTGGCGGTGGAAGATCGTCGGCCAGCAGCACATCAAGTTTCCACGCGCATCGCGTGCAAACGTAAACGAACTCGACTGTGTTGCTGCAAAGGTACTGACCCGACCAAGCCATCTTTACAAGATACTCCTGCGTGGCAAGGCGGCTGAGAAGGAGGGGTGGAACTTTAAAGAGATCAAGGACGCTCTCATCGCCACCACCCAGCAAGACCCAACACAGGGTGATGATTGGATCGCTCTGGAGAAACGCTGGAAGAACAATGACATTTCGCAATCGGCAAAAGCGCAGACGGTCCCACTGATCCATCTGTGGGTTCAGGAGCTTGATGGCACCGCCACCCGTCTCCTTTCACGCCTTGATGGTGAGGGTGATTTCCTCTACAAAAGCGAAGGCAATATGAAGTCGATGAGCGAGTGCTTGATTGCATTCTGCTACGGCGTTGGAACGAACGGCGATTTTCATTCGATCCGTGGTCTTGCAGCCAAGACCTTCTCTCCGGCGTGCGGCATCAACCGGGTTCTCAACAAGTTCATCGACATGGCTTGCCATGTATCGACGCCGCACCTTCAGGCGGCCAGCGAAGACGGCATTACCGATCTGATGATCAAGCCTGTCGGGCCGTATGCGGTGCTCGACAGCAACACGACTCCAGTTGAAGTTAAGGTTCCACCATTCGACACCACCCTGATTCCGGTCCTGAATGAATTGAAGGGGCTGATGGCCGGTAAGACGGCGCAGTACACGAGTGGCATCACCAATCAAATTGACCGCACGCAACGGACCGCCACCGAGCAGAAGATGCGCTACGCACAGCAAGGCAAGCTTTCCACGTCAGGGATGAATCTGTTCTTCTCGTCATGGGAACGGTTGCTCAAACAGACTGTGAGAGCGATGATCAGACCGGACTACCAGCAGAACGAAGGTGGTGGTGATTTGGTGGTTGAACTGCGCAACCGACTCGTGAAGCGCGGGGTTCCTCTTGAGGCATTCTACCAGATCGACGTGGATGCCATTGAGGTGAACACCGGAACCGGCAAGGGATCAGCACAGGAGCGCATGGTTGCTCTTGATGGAGTCGGTCAGTCGTACCCAGACATGGATGCGTTCGCGAAGAACATCTACAACCGCGAGCGTGTTTCCGCTTATTGGGGTGCCAGCAAGGCGGAACTCATGTTCCCCCAGCAACCCGGACTCAGGCCGCCAGCGGAGGCTGGCATGGCGTCAATGGAGAACCGACTCATGGCACTGGACGGCAAGGCGATTCCTGTTGAGCCAAACCAAGACCACTTCACGCATCTCACGAAGCACATGCCGTTCCTGCTTGATCTCAACACCGCGATTGAGCAACAGCAGATGCAGATGGCGGAGGCTATTCCGCAGATGACGCCAGTATGGGAGCACGCGAATCAGCATCTTGAGTTGCTGCCACCGAACAACCCTCACCGTGGCGAGATCAAGCAGGCGTTGTCGCAGCTTGGCGAGGTCATCATCAACGAAGGCAAGAAGCTGGAAGCGGAACGCCAGCGTCAAATGGAAGAGCAAGGGGGGCAGCAGCCTGACGCATCTCCGAACGACTTGATCCAGGTAGCGCAGGCGCAGGCGAAACTGCAAGCCATGCAGCTTGAGGGCGAGTACGACGCCGCCAAGAAACAGCGGGAACTTGAGCACAACGACCGCAAGGCGGCACAGCAGATCGCCATCACGGCAGCGAAACATGCCGTTGAGATGCGGAAGGCGGCAAGGACAATGGTAACACGACCAAAGAAATAATCCATGCTAGACACACCAGCGATTCATCAGTTCCGCCTCAATGCGGATAAGCAGAAGCATCTTGCCGCAGCACTCAAGCTCGACATCGTAGCCGAGGTGCTGGAGCTTTTGGAGGAGGCGGCGAGGCCAAAGCCAGCTACCGGCCTCGCGGCACCAGCGGGGCTTCACCATGACAGCGTTGTTTCCCGCGAGTACCACAGGCTTCTCGGCATCCAGCAGACCGTTGAGACGATTCGCGGCATGGTGACTCCGAAGAAAGTCGCTGAAAAACCGGAGCCACCCGCTGAACTATGGGTGGGTGATCCAGATGATCTCGTCAGCTAATCAATCTCAACGCTAAAAACCAAACACAACAACATGTCAGCACTACTCGCAGCAGCCGCCCAAGACGGAATCTTCAAAGAAACACCCCTCACGGAACCAGTCGTCACTCCTCCGGTTGAGACCCCACCATCCAACCCGACGCCAGAAGTTCCCGCCAAACAGGTCGAAGAACCCGCCAAGCAGCCTGACCCGACGCCAGAAAAGCCGAAGCAGGAAGGCAAGAAGACGCTCACGAAGGCTGATGGGAAGCCGTGGGAACAACTCGCTCCACCCAAGAAACCGGAAGCCGCCAAGGCACCGGAGAGCGTGGAGGGTGAAGATGACACGCCGCCAGCGCCAGAAGGCACCAACGAGAAGGGTAAGATCACTTGGAAAGAGCTTCACAAGGCCAAGAAGGAGCGTGATGCTTTTCAGGCGCAGATCACCGAGTTGAACAAGAAGCTCGAAACTGCGTCTCCAGCCAAGACCGAGGAGATCACCAAGGAGATAGAGGCCATCCGCAAGGAGCGTGATGAACTCAGTCAGCTTGTGGCGGAACGTCGCCTTGAGCGCAGTGATGAGTTCAAGAAGGCGGTCGTGGAACCGCTCGCCACCGCCAACACCCAGATCGAGAAACTGATCAAGATGGGTGGACTCGACAAGGCGGAGATGGAGAAGGCGGTCGGACTCACGGACGAGGTGGAGCGTGCCGCCGCCATTGAGGAGGTGATCAGCGCCGCCGCGAAGCGCATCCAGGCAGCAACGGAAGATGGGGAGACCGTTGATGGCAAACCCCTCAACGCCATCCTCCAGTCCCAGCTTCACAAGGCTGTGGACAAGCTTCATGCCGCATGGGGGGAGGAAGACAGGCTCCGAGCACAGGCCCGCGATATCGAGGGTGCCGCGAACTCCAAGGAGGAATCGGCGCGAGCCAATGCCGAGAAACAGGCAGCAAAGGAATGGAGTGAAGCCCACGAGACGATGCGGATGGAACTGGCATCAAAGCTGACTGATGTGTTCGGTGATCCAGACTTGGCGAAGCAAGCGGTCGAGGCTGCGGTCAAACCAGCCACACCAATCGACGCAGCTTATCAGGCATTCTCTGGAGCACTCCTGCCACACTACGTCCAGCGCACCAATGAACAGGCAGCACGGATTGCGGAACTTGAGGCTCAGGTTGGCGATAGAGCGGCATCGAAGCCATCCATCAGCGGAGAACCAGAAGCACCGAAGAAGACCGGCCAGAACATGACGCTTCGGGAGGCGATGGTTCTGCAAGGGGTGGTGTAGCCATGAAACTACTCAGAGCAGCATGGGAGGGTCACTGTTTCTTCATCCGAGAGTCATACCCGTATTCAGGTGTCGCTTTCGTGAGACATCCATGCCAATGGCTTCGTGCCTACTGGATATTCATGCGGCTCACGGTGGGTGGTGAGAATAAACGAAGTTGAATTATCTTGTGTTTATGCGATGGTTGACAACCTATCCGACCCGGCTATCGTGACGGCGAGCGAGAAACGCCGATGACGTGACCAATATTTTCGAGACGTTGCGATCAGCGCATGGTCTCCCACGCCGAGTGTCGGACACGCTCACAACAACAGAAAGAACAAACACATGGCCCCACATCAAGAACGAGTAGTGAAGGAAAAAGACGAACTAGATGAAAAGCTGGCAAAGCTGAATGCGTTCGGGCGCGGCGAAGTCTTTTCAACCCTGCCGCTGGACGAACAGGAAAGGCTGATCCGCCAATCAAAGATCATGGACCAATACTCGGTCGTGCTCGGCGAGCGCATCGCGGCATTCCCTCCTGCATGACCAACTCCCGCAGTCAGTGGCGTGCTGCTGCGGACTGCGGGGAACGTTGGCTAGCGCCGTGGCTGAGGGGCGCGAACCCCCGGCGAACTTCAACACGACAGACGCACCATGAGCAGTCCCCTCCAGCCATCTTGTTCGGCGGCATTTACGGCCAAGCTATCTGCATTGCGGGCAAACGTGCTGCGATACTATGACCTGTGCCTGATTGTGCGGAAGGCTCAGGAGGAAATGGAGTTGCTCGATGATCAATATTCTGACATTGCAGCGGACGCTCAGGCGGAGAATGCGATTGAGTGGGTGCTTTCCGGGCAGGACACCGAAGCCTGCCGGGAGTGGGAATCCGCTAATCCTGGCTGGATGACGACGAGCAAGGGCATCCGCAAGCGCGTCCGCAAGCACGAGTCCCCAAGTGTAGGCACTACCGACAGTCCGCCGAACAGTTGATAACCGGCTCAAGCATCCAGCAACCCGGAGCATAGTCAGGCTTGTTGTCCAGCTTCTCATCGACTCGTTTCAGGATGTCGAGTGGATAGACGGTCTTGCTGGCGATGTCGCACCCGCACGCCCCGCAGCTTTGCTTGTACACAGCTTCGATGTTGGGGGCCTTTCGACCAGCCAGAAGCTCGGTGATCATGCCGCCAAGCGCACCGCACCAGCGGCAACCGATCACTACCTTCTTGGGGCAGACGGCGCAGATGTCGATGCGGCGGGTTTGTTCTTCCGTGCTGACAGGCTCCATTCCTCCCATCACCGCCTCCTTCAAGGTAGTCAGGAACCGCCAGACATCTTCCCCGAGCCACACCCGCTCAGGCCGATCCTCATCGAAGCATGGCACATCAGGGTTCTGCTGGCATACCGCCTCTTGGACACGTTCGATCCAGTCACCTCCGGTGCTCAACCCCATTCCTTCCCGGCAACTCCTGATCTGCTTCAAGAGGGCCGAGAACGAGAAGTGCTTGAAGGCAACTCCAGTTTCAGGTGCCACCACCTTCCAGTCTCCGGGCGGTGATGAGTTGAGGTCTTTGGGTTTGAGCATTCGGAACAATCTTCCACGTCGGAAATTTTTCCACTTGCAATTTTCACGAAAATAGCGTTTTATTGTTTTCAGAGTAAAAACACCGCATCAGCCGGTCAGGTCGCTCGCCTGTGTTGCTGGTAAGAATGGGGTTCAAAGCAGACTGCCCCGCTGCAAGAAGAGTTTATCTGGCTCTGACGCCAGAAGCCAAATGACTCACGGCACGCAGTCGCAAACGGCCAGCGCATCACGCGCTCGCCACACCCAAATTTCTTACCATTCAACATCATGTCCAATTATCTCGATCAGTACTTTGAAGCTCAGGCTGGCATTCTCGTCAGCAAAATCCCCCAGACCGCCCGTGTCCGTGGCCGCATCTCGCCCCTCATGCGCAAGGAAGCCTTGCCGAAGGGTCAGGGATTCAGTTGGTCTAACATCATCGGCGAGCGATCCATCAGTTCCGGTGGCGCAGGCTGGGTTGCCGTGGCAACGCCGGATGGCAATGCTAACAACTGTACTCCATCACCCGCCACCATCACGCCAGCCACGAACGTCAAGACCTACTCGGCGTATCAGAAGCTCATCCGCTCCCACAAGATTTGCTTCAACGACGCCATCGCAGGCTATCTCTGGGAGCAGCAGGTCGCCAACTTTGAGCGCAACATGCTCGACGACGTGACTGACAACATCGAGGAGCGCGACACCATCTCGTTCATTACGAACGCCAAGTACAAGATGATCCTGAACAGTTCGATGTCCTACAACACGAACAGTTCCGAAACAGGCTGGCCGACGACCGCTCCAACGAGCCGTCTCACGCAGGATTTCCTTGACCAAATACACACCGATCTGTCGCAGGACGGCGCGGAAGAGTTCGGGGCAGTCGGGATGAGTCGTGGTGCAGCCGTGTACTCGGTGATCTGTTCACAGGAACAGAGCCGCAACGTCATCGGCAAGGACGCCACCATGATCACCAACTACAACTTCGCTGAGATGGGGATGGGCAAGAATGCCACTCTCCTGAAAAGCTGGGGCGCGGACAAGGAGCTTCGTGGGTGGACGCACATCATCAACAACAAGATGCCCCGCTACGACCTCGTGGCTGGTGTCTGGACGCGCCGCACCTACTACAGTGAGTCTTCGGCTCACATCGGCAATGCTGCTGATGTCGCCGACCTCTACAAGAATGCGGCTTACGAGCTTGTGATCTTGTGGCACCCGGATGTGGCGATCCGCCAGACTCCTGCGCCGGTTGGGTCGGTGGGAGGCAAGACGAGCGGGGATGCCGTGAACTACGATGGGTCGATCATCTGGAAGAATATTCCGAATGCGGACTCGTCAAGCGATGAATTCAACCCACTTTCTAACCAAGGAAGATATTACGCACCTCTTTATTTCGCATATAAGTCCGAGTTTCCTCGATACGGCTATGCGATTCTTGTACAAAGATGCGCGGGTCCAGGTACGCTGTCACCTTGCGCTGACTAGCAATTGATCGGTGCCGCACATCAAGTTGATTCTTGGTGTGCGGCATTCCTCGCAAACTCACCCGCATACTCCTTATATGCGGCCTGATATGCAGCACCAGCAAGTTCGGCAGTTGGGAACACACCAAGGTACTTTATTTTGTAATGGACTCCAATTGTAGCCATAAATCCACACTTGGTTCGACTGACTCCGCGAGGCAGACCGAGAAATATTTTTGGGCCACGACGATTCCTGCTGTTGTACGAGTTTTGCTGGCATGTTGCAAGGCGAAGGTTCTCAAGCCTGTTGTTGAGGCCATTTCCATCCTTGTGATCAACTTGCATGTTCGGTGGACACTCGCCAATGCACATGTGGTAAATGACCCTGTGCGCCTGAAAGCAGAACTTCACGCCCTTAATGTGAAATGTCAGGGAGATATATTGAGTTCTCCCGGCAGCCTCCTTCTTCTTGTTAACCGTTTTTGTTCCGGCGATCTTTCCTCCAACTTTGGCGTTCCAAATGCTGAATGCGGCGGCGCTGACAAAGTGATCCAGCGGACGCTTCTTCCACCTGAGTTCCCCGGTATCAGGAAGGTACTCGAAGCATTCTTTCAACGCTTCTGGGGAAGGCAACTCTTTGACTTTGCGCACAACCTGCGCGACTGTTTCGATAGACTCATTCATACGGATTTTATGTGTGGGTTTAGGGGCCGCAACGCAGACCAATGCTTTGCGGCTTCGTTTTAATGTAGGTCAACCCGACAATCCAGCAACCTCAAATGAAACAATACCTCTCACCGCCAAAAGGCTTTGAACCACCCCAAGGAACGCAGCCGGGTGCCGAGTTCGATGCCAGCATCCGCGCCAAGCTTGATCCAGACGGGCGCATCTGCGTTGTCAGCATCAATGGAACCCCGCTTGAGAAGGAGGGGCCAGCGGAAGACAAGGGTGAGGATGAAGACACCGAGATGCCCATGAAACCCGGAGAGAAGATGTCTCTTATGGGAGCCGCCATGAAGGACGGTTACTAGACATTGCAATATGACACCGAGGACTGTCAGACTCGAACTCGATTACAATCTGGCACCCAGCAAGGCTGAGACCATGATTGAAGCCGTGAGGGCCAACGCTCTCAACGTACAGTTCGGCATCTTCAACGGGTCAACGCCACACAACCTCAGTGGCATCGTCAGCATCACATTCAACATCCGCCCATCACGGAGCGAGGCGTCAAATCTCGCCAGTCTGACATTGGCGGCAGTTGATCTGACACAGTTGCCCAATCGGGCACGTTGGGACAACGGCGTGATGCAGCATGGAACATTCAGGTGGTCGGTAGGACAGATGAACCAGACGGTCAGCGCGCCATACACCGACTACTGGTGGTCAGCCTACGCGCTCACTGACACAAGCGACAACGAGATCACACTCGGCGACGGAGTGTTCAGACTCTACGAGAGCAACATCGACAATGCCGACACACCGCCAGTTGGAGCGGGAGCAACCATCACGGCGGCGGAGGCCGATACACGGTACCTTGCCCACACGGCAAACGGCATCTTGGCACCGACGAATCCGCTCAACAAACGAGGGTCCAAGACTCTTTCTGCTGGCGACAGCAATGGAACGGTTGTCTTTGGTGGTACGGCATTCGCCGCTGCTCCATCGCAAATTCTGCTCCAGATGGAGATGCACGACGGATCAGGGGCGGTCATTTTCGCAAATCCACATACCTTGACGACAACCGGATTCTCGTTTGAATTGTCCGGCGAGGTTCCCGCGACTGGAACATACAAGTTACACTGGATGGCAATCGCATGAAACAAATCGTTCAACTCATTCTCTTTGTCCTGATGGTCGCGCAAGCAAGCGCGGCGACGACACCGATCAAGAACCCGCTCATCCAAGGAACGGATGGGCAGATCGTTTCTGGGGCGACACTCGGAAATGCTGGCACCTTGAACGGTGCTGGCGTATTCAACTTTGGCAGTGGCACTGTAACGCTCCCGGCCACGGTGTCTGGCGGGTTGAGCAGCTTCCAGCCACTCGATTCAGACCTCACCGCCCTTGCAGCTATCAGCGGTGTACAGGGTGACATCATCATTCGCGGAGCATCAGGATGGATTAGACTGGCACCTGATAATGGCAAGTTCCTCAAGTCGCTTGGGGCCGGGGCCAATCCAGTTTGGGCGACAGGCGGAGGGAGTGGAGGTGCTTCTGCATTTGCCGATTTGACCGATGTGAGCCTGACCTCGTGGACGGCTGGCGACTTCTTGAAATACGATGGCGCTCACTTGATCAACCTAACAGCCTCCGCCACGCGCGCGGCACTTGGACTTGGCACGGCGGCTACGGCGGACAAAGGAGGGCTGGTTGGTAATGTGCCTTATTTCCCAAATTCGGTGGTGCTTTCTACCGTTCTTATGGGATCGAGTGGAGGCGGAACTTTGCAACCAGTCACGGTGGATTCCAGCCTGACGTTGGATGCCAATGTCTTAAGTGTCAGCCGACGCGATTTCAATGTGAAGGACTACGGTGCTCTTGGCGATGCACGCAAGGTGACGGATGCGGTTACTGACACATCGTTGAATTCCGGTGGGCACGCGACCGTAACTTCGGCGACGGCTAACTTCACATCCTCTGATGTCGGCAAGGTGGTGTATGCCTCCAAAAGCGCCAGCGCACCGCAGGGTGAGGAGTGTATTCCGGTCGGCACTGTTTTGAGCCGGACGAACTCGACCACCATCGTGGTGAGCACAGCCGCGTTGCTGACACGTACAGGCGTATCGCTCGTGATCGGCACCGATGACACGGCGGGCGTGGTGGCGGCAGTCGCGGCAGCGCAGGCGGCAAAATATGGCAAGGTGGTATTTCCTGCCGGTGGCTTTATCATTCGCTCCCGCATCGCCGATGTGGCCAGCGACGAGCACATTGCCATTGCCGGAGCAGGGCTAAACGCAACGACGATCTTCCCAGCCCCCGACTACACCATCCCAGTTTCGGGTGGCAATGTGGTCAGTGGCGGAGATGTGGTAAGCGGACTCACGATTGATGGAAACTGGTATCTGTTCAGCGGCAGTGATGCGGTGATCAAGCAGACCTCGCTATGTGAGGATGTGGTGGTCACGATGGCAGGCTTCTCGACACTCTTCTACACCAACACGAAAGCGGTGTATCGAAATTGCACGGCGCAGTTCGGCACCAACTACGGATACTACAGCGCCGGAGATGCTTGGTGGTGGGGGTGTTTTGCGAGCAATTGTACCGGGCATTCTGTGGGAATCGTGAACACACAGGGGTCGCAATGGCACGGCGGCGAGATAGACGAGAGCTTTGGCAGTGGAAGCTTGGAGATCAGCGCATCGGCCAACATTGTCGTTTCCGATGTCACCATCTACGGGCCAACGACCGGCTATGCTGTGACGCTCGCGAGTAGTTCAGTCGCGCGGTTCTCGCAGTGTCACATTGTCGGCTATGATTCGAGTGGTGATCGTGGCGGCCTTAGCATTGACAGCGGATGCACTGCGTATTCAACGGCCAGTCGGTATTACGGCACCGGCACCCGTTACGCGATACTGAACAGCGGCACGCTCGTCGATGGCGGCGGAAACGCGGTGACTGGCACCGGCTTGAGCGGAACGGCATGGGGTAATGGAATCACCGCCAATGTGCCAGTCTCGGTGCTCAATGGCGGCAGTGGCGCGAGTTCATCGACCTTCTGGCGCGGTGATGGCACTTGGGCTGGAGCCGGGACAGTGACGAGCGTGGCGCAGATTTTCACGGGAGGTTTGATTTCCGTTGCAGGTTCTCCCATCACATCATCTGGAACGCTTGCCTTGACGGTCGCCGGAACGTCTGGCGGCATTCCCTACTTTTCCAGCGGCACGACTTGGGCTTCATCGGCGGCACTGGCGGCCAACGCCATCGTGATCGGTGGGGGTGCTGGAGTGGCACCAAGCACGACAACGACTCATTCGAGCGTCATCACGGCCATCGCCAACGCGACGGACGCCAGCGGCGGACTGCTCACTTATGGCATCATCGGCACGAGCGGCACCAAGCTCGGTTTGCTCAACACAGCCAACACCTGGAGCGCGGCGGCGACCAACAGCACGAGCGGTGCCACGTCAACACCCGCGCTCAAACTCTCCGGGGCATGGTTGGTGTCCACCGCCGCAACAGTCGCGCAGGAACTCATCGAAGACTCGGGCATCAGTGTGGCTTTTGCTGGCAGCGCGTCCGGCACCGGCCTCGGCATCAACGCCAAGGCGGCATTTGCCGGGAACCTCATCGACGGGCAAATCAACGGCACGCAGAAGTTTGCGGTGACATCCACCGGCACGGTGCGCGTTCCTCTCGGCAGCACGTCAGCACCCGGCATCGCGTTCGGCACGGCGGCGAATCCGAGCACGGGCATTTATTCGGACTCGCTTGATACAGGCATCTCGTTTTCGTTCGGCGGCACGCGCCGCACAGTATTTGGGGGGGCGCTGATTGGAACCCTGCATGACTCCGGCGTGCTCCAGTTTGGCGGGAGCCTCGACATCACCTGGGGGCGTGAGGCGGCGGCGGTGTGGCAGAGCGGACAGGACACTTCATCGAGTGGCGCTACGGCAACGGCGCAAAAGATCAAGGCTGCAGACAACACTCATGTGTCATCAGGCACCGGCGCGTCGCTGACTCTCGCGGGCGGCAAGGGTCCAACTTCCGGGGGTGCTGTAATCTTGGCGGCTTCGGCAACTTCCGGTGCGGCAGTGGCCAAGGTGACAGTGAGCGCAGCCAGCACGGGCGGTGTAGCCATCAAGGGCACCGGCACCAATGATGATGCGGCGAGCGGGGATGATGGCGAGATTGTGAGCAGCGCGGTTGCCGTTGGGTCGGCGGTATCGCTTACGACGGCCACGGCGGCAAACGTGACAAGCGTCTCACTCACGGCTGGCGACTGGGACGTGTCGGGTAGCATCAACATCGCGGGGGCAAGCGCCACCTACACGGGTGGGGTCGGTGGACTCAGCAGCACATCGGCGACTCTTCCGACCGATGGCAGCGAGGTCAATTCAGGTGTGCAACTCACCATCATGTCCGCGACGGATGGCATCACGATGTCGCGCAAACGCTTCTCTCTGTCCGCCACCACCACCGTCTATCTCGTCGCTAAAGCCACCTTCTCAGCCGGAACCATGACCGGATACGGAGCCATCACCGCGCGCCGTGTTCGCTAACAATCACACCACCATGAAACAAATCCTCACATTCCTTATCCTCTCCACCGCAACGGCCATCTCTGGCCCAAAGGTGGAGATCGCTGACATCATGCACGTCAAGGTTGACGGGGTGGACAAAGGTACAGTAGTCGATGCCATCGCAAGCGTACCCGACGCCAGAACCGCCGTACTTGACTGGCTCATCGCGCAGGAAAAGAAGAGGAATGATGAGCAGACGGCCAAACTCGCCGCCCTCGACAAAGCGAAGGCCGCCCTCGACACGAAGGCCAACGCGGCCCTGACTGCCCTGCGCGCGAAGAAGGCCAAGGAGGAAGCTAGCGGAAAGGGCAAACGCTGGGAAGCACTTGACGAGCTTGAGGGCGAACTCAACGTGACCGCCAAGGACATTCGGAAGGCAGAGATTCAGGCTCGCATCGACGCGGCGAAAAAGGAACTTGAGGAAGCGAGCAAGTAACAGTCATGCCAATAGGAACATTCATCTCCATGCAAATTATCGTCGGAGCCATGATACCGGCAATCCTCGTGGTTCTCACGAATCTTGCCCCACCCGGAAGCCCGGGTCCGCAGGATTCTTGGAGTGTGCTTGGTGCCATGATCGCAAGCGTCATCATCATGCACCGTGAAACTAGGGGTACGAACTTCTGGCGCACCCCAATGCTTTCGAGTTTCCTCACTAGTTCGTTCATTGGCAGCATTGGTCCGGGGTTGCTCATCAACACCGTGCTACCGTGGATGTTCACCGATTTCTCATCCAAATGGGGGATGATGATCACTTGGCATGGGTGGGCCGGTCTCGGGCTTCTGTTCGGTCTTTCAGGTGGATACATTGTGCGTGGATGGCTGGCCATCTCACAGTGGATACCTTGGAAGATGGAGGAGCGGGCGAATCGGTGGATCGGCAAGCCAGACCGCAAACAGAGCGACGATGAAGACACCCCATGAAGATTTACTCCATCACCGCCCTTCTGGTTATTATCCTGCTGCAACAGGGTTGCGTTCGTCTCAGGAGACTGGATGACCTTGGAGACAGGCGAGTGATGAATGGAGCAACCCAATGAAACCGATGTTCTTCACCGGAGTCATCATCGCAACGCTCGGAGTCATCCTGATCGCCTGTTCGCAGATTGATAGTGAGGATCATCTTCGGGCGTGTGAGCATGATTGCAGAAAGCTGTCTCAGGAGGTTCTTGAGCTTCGCGACAAGACCAAGCAACAGGAGAGATTCGCCATCTTGCAGTTCGACGACAGGAACAAGCATGGGCAGTTGACCATTCCAGACTTCAATCCACACACCGGATCAAGGATCATCACCAAAGGGACATTTATTCGCGATGCTGATGATCATGTGCTTTACTCAACTGAATACAAACACCATCCAAACCCATGAAACACATCACATCCATCATCATTGCAACGCTCGTTCTCGCATCATGCGCAGGACTTGATCAAAAGAAGATCGTAACCGCCATCGCCAAGGGAGGAATGGCGTACGCTGAATCAACCGGCAAGATCACCCCGGCCAATAAGGTCTATGTCGAGATCGCCTACACTGCTCTTGTTACCGGAAAACTCGACAAGGCAACGCTCGTGACGGTGGCTAAGGAGGTGGTCAACAAGCAGCTTTCCAAGAATCTGACTGATGAAGAGAGAACCGCCGTCATGGCCGCTCTCACGAGCATTGAGGCTGGCAACACCGACATGAGCGTGATCATCCCGCTGGCAAAGTCTGTGCTTGAGCACTACGCCTCCCAACAGGGCATCCCCCCAGCAGAAGCAGCAGCCATCATTGCGCTCGCAGAAGCATTTACCCCATGAAACCAGTTATCGCAATCCTGTTCCTGTTGTGCGGTTGCTCGTCTGAGCAACGTGCGGCAAGGTTGGCGATCAGGACTCTAAACATGGAATCAGGACAACCGATCCATCTCACCAAATGAAACATGGAAACAAAGCCTCATCCTCTGGCACTTGGGACAGCGGCATCCCTACTATCGCTCATCGGCGGCATGGCGGTGATGTACTACGGTCAGGAAGGAAGAATCGAGAAGAGAACGGAGGAGAGGGTGAAGACGGCCATCTCGCTCGCGGAAATAGACGGCAGGCTGGAAAAGCTGGACTCGCGAGAATGGGAAAATCGTGGGCGCATGGATGCCGCGATCAAGCAGTTGCAGGCCGACTTTTCTGTTGTGAAGGATAGAATCTTAGTCATCGAAACAAAACAAGCAAAACCATGAACGGATACAAAACATACATCATCGGAATCGGCGCAATACTCACAGCCATCGGCGCTCACGCATCGGGATCACTGCCAATGGATCAGATGCTTCAAGCCTGCCTGACGGCGGTGTTGAGCATGACGATCCGCCACGGCATCGCCACCAAGGAATGAGGTTCGGTCTGGTTGTGGTTGCTGTGCTGTTGAGTGGTTGCGACACCATCACCCGTGCAACCATCGACCAGATCAGCAACCTCACCCTCACCAGCCTCCACCAAAGCAACATCTCAATCAGTTACACGATCAAGATTCAGCCCATCGAGCAAATACCACCATGAGGGATGCCAGAACAATCCAGCAAACCAGAGAAGTCGTCACGGCAATCGTGAGGGCATTTGACGCTTGGCAGAAGGCGAGCGAGGACAAGCATGTGTCTTGGTTGGAGATGGCGGGATTCGCATCTCTGGTGCCAGAAGTATGGTCCGCCATCCAGCGCGCCAGCGAGGTGCCGAAGGAACTTGCTGATCTTGACGGACTTGAATGTGACGAGCTTATCGAGATGGTTGCAACGTCGATCAACCACGAGATTCCGAACCATGAGTGGAGGATCAAGATCGACAAGATTCTGATCGCCTTTCACGCCATCGTCGATGCTCAAGCGCAATGGCGTGGAGTCAACCCACCACGAGCGGAGGTGGTGCCGTGAACAGTCCATACCACGCCATCAAGAGCGAAGTCGCCAACAGAGGAGTCCCACCCGATTCATTCCTCGCCGAGTTGATTGCGTGGGGCAGGAAAGCCAGCTTCACGATCTTCACCGAGAGACCCGGATTCGATGTGTATTCGGCGGTGAATGATGAGCTTGGACCGTGGCATGGACTCAACCACCGCAGGGCCGTGATGCTGGAGGTGCTAAGGGTGCTTTCCGGGTTTGAAAGCTCATGGAACTGGAACGAGGGGCGAGACATGCACAACCCGGCATCCGACACGCTGCCGGAGATCGAGGCTGGAGCTTTTCAGGTTTCCGCCGATTCGATTGGGTTCGGCCAGGACTTGAAACAATTGGTCGAATCACGGGCTGGATCATTGCGCGCCCAAGATTTCATTGTTGCCATGAAGCGAGATCACGAGTTCGCAATTGAGTATGTGGCTAGGTTGCTTCGCCATACCACACGCCACAATGGGCCGGTGGCGAGAGGGGAGATAAATAAATGGCTGAAACGTGATGCTGTGGCAGAATTCGAGAAGCTTGTAATCTAACATGCCGGACAACACATTTAAATCTGTTCCAACGCCTGATCCGAATGAGATGTCATTCAGGGTTAGGGCCAGCGCGTCCAGCATATTTCCTTCACAGATTCCAAAAAAGTTCACGCCGTTCAAAAAATGCGACCGAGCCATCAACAAGTCGAGGGTTTTGCAGCAGAAGATCGGCAGCTACCTCTACTCGTCCTTCACCGAAGAGGGTGATTATCTGTGGTTCTGTTTTGCAAGACCAAAAACCGATGAAGAAAAGAGCACGCCGTTCGAGACCCAATACGAGCGCGAGTTTTATCATTGGCCGGAGATACTTGTGTCGTTGTCGTTTTTATCAGCAGATACCATCCCTTTCTTCGGCGGCGACGAATGGATCATCACGCAGAAGAGCCATGCGGCGTATGACGGCCTGACGCGAATCAAAGTGGAGAAGTTTACCAGCCCAACCCCATTTGCGCCAGCCGCAGCGCGCTCGCCGCAACCGGGGGTGATCAGTTGGAACTTTGGTAACACCAAGGGCCAGACCAATGAGTGTCTGCATGGTCAGATTCGGGTTCCTGGTACTTACTGGCGCGGATCAGCGACGGTTAGCACGAGTAATTTCTACGCTCACACAGCCAACTACGGGACTCCGCCCACTGGCGCTGGAGCCACCACGCCGCTTTATGGCGTTGGAACCTATCTGATTGACGCCACTAATGAAACGACGTGGACCGATCACGTCATCAGTGACAAGCAGACCTTTGACCAGCAGAGCGGGGTTTATTACCTTGAGAGACGTACCGCCATCGCACCTGAACTTGGACCGCTTGAAACCAAAATACTTGGTCTTGAAGTTGTCACCTCTGGAATCAGATAGACCTCATGCCAAGCCCTTTCGATAACGACCGCATCCCGCGCCCTGTCCGGCCTTATGCCGGTAGTGGGGTGAGTGTGCTGGGGTATGGCGATGCTCTGCTGATCCAACGTCGCAGTGGTGGATTGCATCTGGCTGGACCTGGACGTGTGTTGACCGCCACGAACGAGGGTGCGCGCACGGTCAGCCTGCGTGGTCGTCAACCCCTTGCCAATGGCGGACGACCTTTTGCTGGAGGTGGCGTGAGCGTGCTCGGGGGCAGCGCCCCACGAGTGCTCCGCGCGCCTTTGGTTGAAGAGGTGGAACCTCTGTCGGTGCCAAGTCCGACGCCTACACCAACTCCAACCCCTACCCCAACGCCTACACCAACTCCGACCCCGACCCCCACGCCTTCTTCCACGCCAACTCCAACGCCTTCGCCAAGTCCTACCCCGACACCGACT